>Ga0074198_1000102_pt1 | contig 126854 bp, 110 predicted proteins | sample EPASupsiteSAE323_FD_64527 | JGI IMG/M metagenome (GOLD analysis project Ga0074198, IMG submission 64527) | Bioremediated contaminated groundwater from EPA Superfund site, New Mexico - Sample SAE3-23 | ecosystem: Environmental > Aquatic > Deep subsurface > Groundwater > Contaminated ... | reverse complement strand
TACTTAAATCTTTAACCAAAGAAAATAAAGATTTTGCAATCGAGGAATTATTCCCTTATCTTGCAGAAAATATGGAAAAGTACAAAATAAGACAAAGTGGAATAATGGGTAAATTTCTGGATGTTATTACACCCCAGAATAAAGATTTTGTTTTAAAAGAAACATTGCCAACATTACTTAAAAACTCAGAAGCTTTAAATATAGATATTACATATGCTTTAAAAATTGCAAAACACCTAAACCAAAATAATTTGAAAAATGTTCAAACTATTGCAGAAAATATTGAAAAACTTGATTTAAAGGATGCTGATGGTTTCCTGATTGTTGATAAATTTGTTATGCAATTGGATAAAAAAATATCATAAAATTGATTTTAGAATATATTATCAATTTTGACAATTTCCCTGATAATTCCCTGTTATATTTACGGGAATTTAGGCAAAAATACAGGATATGACTGTGCAAAATTATATTAATTTCACAAAAAATAAAAAAATCACTGTAATTTTCCCCTTAACAGGGAAATTTTGGGAGAAATAATAAGAGAATATTGCTGTCTGAACTACAATATCCTGCTTTAAGTCTTTAAAAAGAGAAAAGTGTCCATAAATAAACGAAATTGCACGCACAGTGGACGGTTTTTGTTTTTGGAGAATGTAATTATAAATATCATAATGAAGATTTTATCCAAAATACTTGCAAAATTCTCTTTTTCACTTTTTGGAGTGGCCGTCGTAATTGAGAAAAATAAAAAACCGTTAATTTTTCATAAACGGTTTTTGAAAAGTTTTTAATTTAATTTTGTTAATTTAGTTCAAGATGAAGTTTTAGTTTCTTATCAACTTCTTTTAATTTTTCTTTTGAAAGTTCTCCAATTTTATTTTTCAATCTTCTCTTATCAAAGGTACAAATATCTGGTATCCTTATCAAACTTTGCTTATCAAGTTTATTCAATTTGTCTGGATCAACAATAATAACAATTGGGTTCTGCTTTATTCTGCTTGTAAGCGGGACTACAGTAACTTTTGAAGTTTTATCATTTGCAATATTATTTGAAATTATTAAAGCAGGTCTTGTTTTTTGTATCTCTGTCCCAACAGAAGGATCAAATTCAACAACCCAAATCTCACCACGCTTTGGACTTGTCATTATTCTTCACCTATATCTTTCAATGCAGCTTCTTCCCATCCTTGTATGTATTTATCATCCTCTTTACTAAATTCAGCATATTCTTCATAAGCTTTTTCAAGGGTTTCTTTCTGTCTTAATTTTTTATAATCTTCAAGTATAGTGACTATGGTTTTACTTCTATTTTTACCCTGTTCATCTATGAATTCAATTATATCCTCTGGAAGTGAAACAGAAACTTTTGGCATATATTTTACCTCTTTTTATTACTACTCTATAGTAGCATATTATGGTAGTATAATCAAGTCTTTGATAAGTATTATGTTCTATGATAGGATTAATGTTGATTTGAGTGTAAAATCAAGCTATACTTGATTTGCAAGGTTAAAATGAAATAAATCTATCTTCGGTCATAAGGGTTCGAATCCCTTCCTCTCCTGCTTTTAGACAAAGCGGTGGGTTGAAACCCACCCTACTATTACTACTATTACTACGGACTACGGACTTAATTTTTTGAATAATGCAAGCTGTTTTGGTAGGAGTTTATTCAAATCGTAATTATCAAGAATTGTTTGTCTTGCATTTAACTTGATAGGAGCAAGTTTTTCCTGAGATGTTGTTAGGACTTCGCATACTTTTTCAGCAATTTTCTGAGGAGAAAAGAAATCCACCAAAAAACCATTTATACCATCATTTATCACTTCCTGGACAGGCTGAGTATTTGAACCAACGATTACACATCCGGCAGACATTGCCTCTAATACTGACCACGAAAGTACAAAAGGATAAGTCAAATATATGTGGACTTTTGAAGCCTGCAAGACTTTTAAGTAATCACGATATTGCAGATGTCCGGTAAAATGCACACGAGACATATCAAGATTTAATTTTTCCAGCATTAACTGTTTGAATGTTTTACCGTCAGGAAGTTGACTTCCATAGCAAACTCGATCTTCCCCGACTATTACCACGTGAGCATTCAATCGTTTTTCGAGGATAATTTGCACAGCTTCCATAAACTGTGAAAATCCCCTGTACGGTTCCATCCCTCTGCTTACATAAGTTACGATTTCATCTACATCTGACAGATCAAGATTAATTTGTGAAATGACTAACTTGGTTTCTGGATTTGGAATACAAAGGCCTGTTTCTATTCCATCGTGGATAACGCTAATTATGTCTCTGTATTCTTTGGGGAATTGGTTATGTTGCCAGTGTGTTGGCGAAGTTCCGTGATCACAGGAATAAAGATCAACTAATATATGTGAATTTTTAACCCTAATATTAGCTTCAGTATTTATATTGACAGATTCAGGATTTACAAAATCTACATCTGTTCCGTAAGAGTTATAAAACCACTCAAAATATACAAGTAATTTTGAATCCGGAAAAACATCCTTCATAAACATATTAGGCCCCCATGAATGACCATATATTATATCTGGTATAAATCCCTGCTTTTTTAATTGTATGGCCGCTTCTGCTGCTGCCTGGGCATGAATGATTGAGTCTTCATAGAATTTTAAATAGCGATGCGTTTCTTTGCTAACTTCACGTTTAAGTGAATAGACAACTTTCAATACCCCGGGAATGTTATATTCTTGCCTGTTGGTAATAAAAGCAACTTTATTTTCAGGATCTTTCGACAGATAAACAGCAAGATGCCTGAACTGTGCCGGAAAGTTGCGATGTAGAAATAATATATTCATTATAATTCTCTTACTTGAAAGCAAATGTTAGTCACATTTTGTAAATATTCTACAATGAAGAAACAGAAATAAGTAATATTAATTTGTATAAAGTTATTTTTGAAGTCCGTAGTTCGTAGTAGTCCGTAGGGGGGTTCAACCCACCGATAAAGAATAAGCGAGCAGCATAAGGTTAAAACGTAGAGAATGTCGAATTATAGACGAGCGTTTCAAGAAAACAGTTATATATTCATAACAATGGTGACGTATAAAAGGAATCCGATTTTAATTAAAAACATAGAAATTTTAAGGAGCAGTTATAAAAAAGTAAAAGATAAGTTTGATTTTGAAGTATTTGGAACAGTAATTTTACCAGATCACATACATATGATAATCAAACCAGAAAATATAAAAGAATATCCAGTTATTATAAAATCAATAAAATCACATTTTTCAAGAAATATAGATGAAAAGCAGATAGAAAAAGTAAAAGAATATTTGACAGAAAGTAAAATTAAGAAAAAAGAAAAAGGCGTATGGCAAAGAAGATATTGGGAATATACAATCAGAGATGAAGAAGATTTATACAAGCATTTGGATTATATCCATTGGAATCCAGTAAAACACGGGTATGTTGAAAATGTAAAAGATTGGAAATATTCATCATTTCACAAGTTTGTAAAACAAGATATATACGACATTAATTGGGGCTGTACGAATGATATTAGACATATTCAGAATATCAATATCGAATAAACAAGACGGTGGGTTGAAACCCACCCTACAAGACTACAAGGCTTGAGTGAGGGAAAGGATAATTTATATGGCAACAATGACAACTTCTTATATAGATTCAATTAGTATAATATTTGGAATAATAACAGGAATTATTTTTTTAATAATTTACATAATTTTAAGTCACTTTCTCAGGAAAAAAGCTCTGAAAAAAATTGAAAATGCTTTTATTGAAGGTGAATATATAATAAAGGAAGCTAAATCAGAATTTATTATTGATTTTATTGTTTCTTTTATGACAGGTGCCTTTTTAGGAATGTATATAATACCATTTTTAATTTATCCAGAGCTTCAATCAATTAATAGCCCTTATACTGGTAGTATCAATAGAGAATATTTACCTTTATGTATAGCTATTGTGATCATTGCTCTGTTTTTTACATTGTTTATATCTGCTACGAAATGTGTACTTACTAATAAAAGAATAATTAATGCATCAGTGTTTAAGTTTTTCAATAAGTTTATTAATTTCAATCATATTAATTATTCAGATATTCAAGATTTGAAATATGAAAACGTATTAAAAATTGAGACTTTAACTATATATTTACGAAATGGAAAAAATTACGCAATATCTGAATATGAAGATTTAAAAGAATTTCAATCAATAGTTGAAAGACATTCTTAAAGAATATCTTATGTGAATACGGGAGGACTTTGTAATGACCTTATTATATGGATATGCATCTAATACTGAAGTCAATCAATCACCAGAAAATAATTCAGTAGAATATATTACAGCAACAATAGGTACAGCAAGAGAAACCTTATATCAAGCAACTGAGAGAGTTATTTTAACTGGAGCACCTGCTAGTATTAAAGTTTTTAGTTCAGCGGTATCCTCTAGTCCTTTTTGTATCCTTGATATAATAAATAGTGCAGAAACAGAAGGTTTAATTCAAGCAACAATAACAGCAGTTGCAGCTACCGCATCTGGAGTCAGGTAGGGTGCGCACGGCGCACCGCATAAGTACCAATTAAAAAGCAAAGAAGAAATGCCGAATTACAAAAGATATTATGAAAATAATTATTATATATTTATTACGGTGGTTACATATAAACGGAATATGATTTTGATAAAAAACATAGAAAAATTAAGAGAAAGTTTTAAAAAAGCTAAAAACAAATATCAATTTGAGATATTTGGTATGGTTGTATTGCCAGATCATTTTCATATGATATTAAAGCCAGAAATAGCAAATGAATATTCAAAAATAATTGGAAGTATAAAAAGCAATTTTACGAAAACAATAGACAATGAAAGTATGGATAACAATATTTCAATAAGCAGAATAAAGCGCAGAGAAAAAGGGGTATGGCAAAGAAGATTTTATGAACACACAATAAAAAACGAAGAAGAATTGTACGGTTATTTAGATTATATTCATTACAATCCAGTTAAGCACGGTTGCGTAAAGAATGTTAGAGATTGGGAATTTTCATCATTCCATAAATTCGTAAGACAGGAATGGTATGACATTAATTGGGGATGTTTTGAAGACATGAAAAATATCAATAATCTTGGAGATTTTATTTATGACAATGTTTATTAACAAAGGCGGTGCGCCGTGCGCACCCTACAAGGCTCCAATTACGTCAATGTAATAGTTTCCAACATTTCCAGAAAACAGCCTCCTGTATTTTAGAAACTTTTCAAGTTTTAAATATTCCTCTTTATAGTTCATTAGTCTGAATGCCTTATTAATACTTACACCTAATATCTTATCAATAAATTAAATTTTTACTGAACCAAGTTTATTATATAGCGATCTACAAATTAAAATACGTTGATTTGTTTTTTGTGCAGTTACATATGGCATAGGGGAGTCTGGTATAATTTATCCAGCCGTTCAAAATCCTTGATAGGAGGGGGTTAACGATTATCATATTTATTTTAACCTATTTTATTTCTTGTCCACATCTTGTCCACTTGCATGTGCAATTTAGCTTATAGTGTTTAATACCAGATATATTAATATACTAAATAATCTAAAGTCCTTGTGGTCAGGAACATGCCAGAGAGTTAAATATAACATTAAAATTATTCATATTATAAAAACCGAAAATATATTAAGTAGAAATTATATATTAATCATTGTAAAGAATTGGGCAGGAAGAATCAAAATAATTTATGTTCAGGTTTTTAACATGTAGAATAAGAATGAGAAGGTTTTCAGAAGGTTGGGTATTTGAAAAAGATATTGGAAAATTTGTATATAAGTGAATTAATCGGTGGGTTGAATCCCGCCGTACAGGGTTGGATAAAGTGAGGGAAATATGATTAAGAAACATTTAATAATTTTATTCTGTATTATCGCTATATTTACATTAGCAGCACAAATTGCAAAAACCAAGTATCCTAGTAATGATAAAAGTAAAATTAAATATGGTTACGTTGATAAAAGTGGACAGGTTGTAATACAACCACAATTTAAAGAAGCTGGAGATTTTAAAGAAGGATTGACGTACGTCTGCAATCAAAAATGTGGTTTTATAGATAAAAATGGGAAGTTCGCCATAAAGCCTCAGTATGATAAGGCAAAGGATTTTAGTGAAGGTTTAGCTGCAATCAGTATTAGTACGAAATATGGATATATTAATAAGGTTGGTAAACTTATTATCAAACCTCAATTTGTTGTAGCTCATAGTTTTCACGATAATTTAGCTTATGTAGTCTTCGAAGATGGTTCAAAGCTTAAAGATGGTTATATAGATAAAACGGGCAAAATTGTATTAACCATTCCTTACAAAACCTATAATTTTTTGGATGTACATTCAGATTTTTATGATGGATTAGCATTTATTAAAATAAATGGTAAATACGGCTTTATAAATAAAAAAGGGGAAATTGTTATAGACCCTAAATTTGATAGTCTTTTCGGGGGGTTAGATAATTTTGAATCTACTCCAATACCAGTAAAAGAAAGTTATTGGGGTTATATTGATAAAACGGGTAAGTTTGTTATTGGAACTTTTTTTGATAAAGCAACAAGATTCCGTGAAGGACTAGCTGCGGTAAGAAAAGATAATAAATGGGGTTATATTGATAAAACGGGTAAGTTTGTTATTGAGCCTCAGTTTGAGGATGCTGGGTATTTTGGAAACGGACTTGCTCCTGTCGTTTTAAATAATAAGCGTGGTTATATTAATAAGAAAGGGGAAATAGTTATTCCTCTTAAGTTTGATGTCATTAAATATCCTACTGAAGGCATATTTAATGACAGTCGGGCTTGCGTAAATATAAATAATAAAATGGGCTTTATTGATAAATTAGGAAAGCTTGCAATAAAACCAGTGTTTGATTATGCAGGGAATTTTAGTGAAGGATTCGCTAAAGTAGGTATAAAAAATTAATTATTTATAATTTTTTATACCTTTTATAGGAGAGAAAATCAATGAAAGTTTCAGAAATACTTGAATTGGCAGATGATCTAATTTCTACTGGAGAATTATCAACAAGGTTAGACGGGAAAGTTGCAGAATTAACTACCGCAGGTTTTGAACCACCTGAGATAGCTTTTATAATAAGTTTTGAACTTGGTGTATCTCAAGCACTGGGGAAAGCTGTCTGGGCTGCATCATGTGAAGGGGGAGTAACAGGATTTTATGCAGGTGTTCGAGTTGGGACAATGAGTGGTGATCCAGCCCTTATCCCAGTTGCTGCAGGAGTAGGAGCAGGCTTAGGAGCTTTAGGTACTTATATTTATTTAAATGCTGCTTCAGGTCAGATAATTGATGCAAGTGAACAGTTTGCAAAAGATATAGTACGTTATGCAGATAAACTTAATAGAGATTTTAATATTGACGTAAATTTAACTTTAGATGGAAATGATGCAAATAATTCTATAATAGGGACTGACCCATCGATATTTTGGATGGGAGGAAATGACACAATAAATGGAAATGGTGGTAATGATAATATAAATGGAAAGGGTGGTAATGATTCTCTTTCAGGTGGTTTAGGAAGTGATGTTATTTATGGTGGAACAGGTAATGATACATTAGCAGCCTGTACAGAAAATGTTGCAGGCGCAGATAATAATGTCGATTATTTATATGGTGAAGATGATAATGATAAATTAATTGGAGGTAACGGTACTAGTAATCTGGATGGTGGCTCTGGTGCTGATACTTTGATGGGCTTTAATGGAAATGATACCTATGTATTCGATAATGATTCAGATTATTTTTATGATCAAGTCATAGAATATGGTAATGAAGGCTCAATAGACACTCTTGACTTCAGTAAAGTTACAAATAATTTAATTAATGTAAATTTATCTCTTGCTAATGGAGGTATATTTGCCGCTGGTAGTAATGTTACTGGAATAGAAAAATTAATTGGCGGAAGTGGCTCGGATTCTTTAACAGGAACAAATCTTAATGACACAATTTATGGCAATGGAGGAAGTGATGTACTCAACGGTGGTTCGGGTCATGATCTTCTTATCGGCGGAATTGACAATGACAATTTACAAGGGGGCAGCGGATATGATCAGTATATAGTTGGCAAGAATTTTGGCAATGATATTATAAATGACAGCGACGAAAAAGGCTTTATTACATATTATGCAGCAGACAATACGAGCCATAAAATATTAACAGGCGGAATAAAGAAAAAAGGAGAATCTTTCTACAGAGACGGTGACAACAAATATGAATGGAATGGAAGCAATGGCAGTAATTTAGTAATAAATGGAAATGTAACAGTTCAAAATTTTAAAAATGGTGATTTGGGCATGAATTTTTCTGTTACCCCAACCAAACCTACTGATCCTACGGAGCCTACCAATCCTACTGATGCAACCAATCCTACTAATCCTACTAATCCTACCGATCCAACAAATCCTACTGATGCAACCAATCCTACAAATCCTACCAATCCTACTGAGCCTACTGGACCGGGCGGTGGCGGCGATGGCGGTTATCCACCTCCCCCCGGCGGAGGAATAGGCGGATCCGGTATGACCGGCTGCCCATCCAGTTCGGGTGGTTTCGGTAACTTTGGAGATTTTAGCTCAATTATACCAAAGATCTTAGATCAGTTTAAGAAAGGTACGGAATCTACTCACGTTAGAATAGATCCTCTTTTGATTGATTTAAACGGAGATGGTATAAAGACAGTTGGAACAAACCAAAGTTACTACTTTGACCATGATGGTAATAAATTTGCCGAAAACACAGGCTGGATAGATAGTAACGACGGCATTCTTGTCCTGGATAAAAATAATGACGGAATAATTAATGATGGAAACGAACTGTTTGGGGATCAGACCACACTTGCAAACGGACAATTAGCAACAAATGGTTTTCAGGCTCTTGCAGATTATGACAGTAATCAGGACGGAATAATAGATTCCAATGATACTGATTTTTCGCAGATAAAAGTTCTTAAAGCAGATGAGACCCTTTATACCCTTGAAGGACTCGGAATTCAATCCATTAATTTATCATATACAGATACAAATACAACTGACGATCAGGGAAATACGAAACAAAGACAGGGAAGTTATACCAAATCAGACGGAACAACAGCTGAAATATCAGAATATAATTTTGTAAGAAATACATATCAAACAATCGATTTGGATTTATTGGATGTTCCTGACGATATTATTAGCCTGCCTGATGCTGTAGGTTATGGTAATATTCATAGCCTCCATCAGGCGATGGTTAGAGATACGAGTGGTACATTAAAAAATCTTGTTGAATCATTTGTTAATTCTATCAATACAGACGAACGGCAGTCTATATTTAATCAAATTTTATATAACTGGACGGGTGTTGATACAATTGATCCTTCCAGTAGGGGTGGCCTTTTTGATGCTCAAAAATTGGCAGTTCTGGAACAATTCATGGGACAAGACTATGTTGGATGGGAAAATAGCGTAAATCCTATTGCTGAAGCAGTCAATTTCCTAAATACAGCTTATCAAATACTAAGTAATTTTATTTACTCTGAGTTAATGGCTCAAACTTTCCTAAAAGATCTTTATGACGAGATTTCACTTGTATGGGACGAATCTACATACACTATTACATACGATCTTACAAATGTTATTACAAATATCCAAAATGCGATTACAACAGATGCTGATCAGGGCAAAAGTTTACTTATCGAATTTGCAAAATCTTTAAACGGACTTGACCTGAAAGACAGCAGCAATTATCAGGAATTCTATAATACTTTTGCTTCAATGGGCGATGATTACACAATTCTCCTCTTGTCAGCCGAAAAAATCATAATAAATGGTACGGATAATAGTGATTATATTGATGGCTCCGCATCCGATGAAGTAGTTTTTGCCGGATTAGGCAATGATACAATTATGAGCCGACAGGGAGATGAGCTGGTATATGGCGGAGAAGGTGACGACTATATTGATGCCTGTGAAGGAAATGACAACGTATATGGCGGCATCGGGAATGATTTCATTCTTGGCGGAAATGGTAACGATACTATCTCAGGCGGAACCGGCAATGATACTATCGAAGCCGGAGACGGGGATGATTCTCTTTTAGGTGAAGAAGGAAATGAAACTATAATTGCATCATTCGGAAATGACACAGTTTATGGCGGAGATGGCGATGATTCCATACTAGGTGGAAATGATCAATATTGGGTACAAGATGGAAATAATCTTCTTTATGGGGGAACAGGCAATGATACCATAATTGGAGACGCCGGCAATGATACCATTTATGGAGAAGCTGGTAATGACTTCATAAGTGGCGGATATGAAAATGACAGCATTGATGGCGGTTCTGGCGATGATACTATCTATGGAGGCCGTACAGATATAACCAATTATGACGGTAACGATACTATCTCAGGCGGAACCGGCAATGACAGCATTATGGGTAACTATGGTGACGATACATATCTCTTTAATATAGGTGATGGTCAGGATACAATTCGTGATTACTATATGGAATATGTCGGATGGAATAACCATGCAGCAGTTAATTCAGGCAACGATACCATCAGATTTGGTGAAGGTATTACTAGAGAGAATTTATTGTTTACAGGTGACGGTGAAGACCTCATTATCACTTTTAATAATTCTAATGATAAATTAACTCTGCAAAACCATATATCATATGCAACTATCGAAAAACTGGAATTCTCAGACGGAACATTCATGACCAATGCAGAATTTAATGCATTGATGGAAACTAGAGGAACAGAGGATAATGATAGCCTAACGGGATCATTCGGAACAGAAAAAATGTATGGTTATGCAGGAAATGACACCATTATTGCAGGACATGGAAATGATACTGTTTATGGCGGAGATGGTGATGATTCAATAACTGGAAATAATAATAGTGATACCATTTATGGAGAAGCTGATAATGACTTCATAAGTGGCGGATATGAAAATGACAGCATTGATGGCGGTTCTGGCGATGATACTATCTATGGAGGCCGTACAGACATAACCAATTATGACGGTAACGATACTATCTCAGGCGGAACCGGCAATGACAGCATTATGGGTAATTATGGAGATGACACGTATCTCTTTAATGCTGGAGATGGTCAGGATACAATTCTTGATTACTATATGGAATATGTCGGATGGAATAACCATTCAGTAGCTAATTCAGGCAACGATACCATCAGATTTGGTGAAGGTATTACTAAAGAGAATTTATTGTTTACAGGTGACGGTGAAGACCTCATTATCACTTTTAATAATTCTAATGATAAATTAACTCTGCAAAACCATATATCATACGCAACTATCGAAAAACTGGAATTCTCAGACGGGACACTTATGACCAATGCAGAATTTAATGCATTGATGGAAACTAGAGGAACAGAGGATAATGATAGCCTAACGGGAACTTTCGGAACAGAAAAAATATATGGTTATGCAGGAAATGACACAATTATTGCAAGTCTCGGGAATGACACGGTTTATGGTGGAGATGGGGACGACCTGATTTACGGCAGTGGAATTCAGGCCTGGATGCAAAATGGAGATCTTCTTTATGGCGGGACTGGCAATGATACAATTTATGGAGATGCCTGTGACGACACCATTTACGGAGAAGCAGATAATGATGTAATAATTGGCGGATATGAAAATGACAGCATTGATGGTGGTTCTGGAGATGATACTATCTATGGATGCTGTACAGATATAACCTATACTGACGGTAACGATACTATCTCAGGTGGAACTGGTAATGATAGTATTATGGCAGGTTTTGGAGACGATTTATATCTCTTTAATATAGGTGATGGACAAGATACAATTAGGGATTGTAGCTTTGACAGATGGGATAATCTGACAAATAACGGTAATGACACTATCAGATTTGGAGAAGGAATTGCTAAAGAGAATTTAATATTTAGAGGTGAAGGTGAAGACCTCATTATCACTTTTAACAATTCTGATGATAAATTAACTTTGCAGAACCATATGACATATGCAAATATCGAAAAACTGGAATTCTCAGACGGGACATTCATGACCAATGCAGAATTCAATGTAACGTATATTAAAGGAACAGACGGTGATGATTCTATTAATGGAACATCTTTTACTGATAAAATATACGGATATGTAGGAAATGACACTATATGGACAGGTGGAGGAAATGATTCCATTTATGGAGGAGATGGAAGTGATAGTATAAATGCAATAAATGATCCTGCCGGAAGCTATACTCTTTATGGAGAAGCAGGAAACGATTTTCTACAGGGAGGATGGCAAAATGACACCATTATTGGTGGAGCAGGAGATGATACAGATTCTGGAGTAGGTGGAGATAATTTATTCCTATTTAATCCGGGAGACGGACACGATACTATCTGGAATTGCGGAGAATCAGGAAATATTAATACCCTGAAATTCGGTACCGGTATAACTTCTGATAATTTAATCTTTACTCAGCAAGGTAATGGATTGCAAATTAGCTTTAATAACAGTACAGATATTATAGATATTCCTGAACAGTATATCGGAATGCCGGGACATGCTATTGCAAGAATCGAATTAAATGATGGCACTATTTTGTCAAGCAGTGATATACAAAATATGATAAAACCGGTAAATATTACAGGAACTGATAATAATGATTATTTAATCGGAAATGATCTTGATAATGTTATTAACAGTAATTTAGGTTCTGACACAATGATCGGCAGTTTTGGCAATGACACTTATTATGTTGATAACACTGGCGATGTGATTACAGAATATACGAATCAAGGAATTGATGAAATCATATCAAATATTTCCTATTCTTTAGGAACAAACGTTGAAAATCTTACCCTGTCAGGATCAGGTAACCTCAATGGTACAGGTAATTCATTTAATAACGTACTTGTTGGAAACAGCGGAAATAACAGCCTGAACGGATCAACCGGCAGAGATACTATGATAGGTGGTCTCGGTAATGATACATATTATATAGACAATGCAGGTGATGTTATTACTGAAAATGATGGTGAAGGAACAGATAATGTTAATTCAACTATATCCTTCACTCTTGGAAATAACCTAGAAAATCTTGTATTAACCGGATCAAATGCTATAAATGGCATAGGTAATTCTCAGGATAACTCATTAACCGGAAACACTGCTAATAATAAACTTTATGGAATATCAGGAAATGATACTCTGACGGGTGGAAATGGAAATGATATACTTGATGGCGGAATAGGCGATAATATCTTAATTGGAGATAAATACACAACACTTACACCTCCTGTGATTTCAGGAACAGGAATTGATGCTCTGATAAATAATTATTATAACAATATGTTTGGAGCAAAAAATGTAAATGACATTATTTATGGAGGTCTGGGCAACGATACGATATATGGCTGTGAAGGCAGTGATACTTTATATGGCGGCGATGGAGATGATTTAATCTATGGAGATTTCATAACTGCATATAATGGTAAAAAAACCAATGATAGTATCTATGGAGGAAAAGGGAATGATACTTTAACAGGCGGATCGGGAGACGATGTATATTCATTTTCTTTGAATGACGGGTTAGATTTAATTAATGATACATCCGGCAGTTTAGATAAACTTCTTTTTGGTTCTGATGTATCTAAATCAAATATAGCTGTATTTATGGATTCAGATAATAATCTTGTAATTGATTATGGTATAGCAACAGGCAATGATAAAATAACAATTCAAAATCAGCCAACAAATACGATTGAAAGAATTCAGTTAAATGATGGCAATTATATGACAAATACAAATATTAATCAGATTATTCAAAATATGACAGCTTTTGCATCAGGTAATAGTATACAGATGACTAGTGTAAGTGATGTCAGGACTAATCATGACTTGATGAACATTGTTGCTGCAGGTTGGCATTCGTAAATTATATATGGAGAAATTTAAAATATTGTAAAAATTTAAATATATAAATTTACAATTTGCAGATAATCTATTAACTTTTTTTATCTTTCGGTTTTAATTTACTTAAGCAAGGATAGGCGACTATTATGAAAAATATATTAAAAGTTTTACTTTCAGCAATCATCATTTTCAGCACAACTGATTATGCATTTTCAGCTGTTTTAGGATTTGACGATATTACAACCGAGAATTTTGCACAGATTCCAGATTCTAAATATGAATTAAATTGGCAAAATACTTATGTAATGTCAAATGCTACTTTTCCGGGTAGTGGCTATGATAACGGAACAAATTCTCCATCTTATACCGCCTCAAACTGGATGCCTGGAATGGAATTAGATCAAATCAGATCTATCACAATATCAAAAAATGATGGTTATTTTGATTTTAACAGTGCATATTTCACATCTGCTTTTACTGATGATGATAATATAACTGTAGCTGGTTATACAGACGGCATAAAAACGTATACTAGTACTGTAGTAATCGATACACAGCAGCCATACTTTGCATCACTTAATTTTGTCGGTGTAAATCAGGTTACTATTGCAGGTAGTAATCCATTTGCAATGGATGATATGACGATAGATGAAACAGCCAGCCCCCCAACACCCGCACCGGAACCTACATCAATGTTATTAGGTATAATAGGTCTTGTCGGAATTATTGGACTAAAAAAGAAAAAATAAAACTTTAATAGCAAATTAACTAGTATTTTGTTGATATTTTCTTATGAATGCCATGCATTTGAAACAATATTCATTAAACTTTGATTGGCTAATACATTATCAATACTGGACATTTGTATACCATGGCTTGATGCGAAAGAAGACATCTGCTGAATTACAACGTTTATATCGTTATAAGTAAGATGATTTCCATCTGACAATATAAAATCATCAATAGAGTTTACGTTGTAAGAATTTATTTGTTGGTCGATAGTTATACGATCTCCGCTTGAATATCCTATTATTAAATCAATACCCTGTAAAAAGAAGCCTATTGTTTGTTTTAATACACTTGAGCCAAATTTAATTGTATTAGTCTCTGTTATATCACAAAGCATATCTATACTGTCACCGGCATTAAAACAATATGTATCATGACCTTTACATCCATATAATGAATCATAACCCTTGCCCCCAGTTATGATATTATTGCCATCATTGCCAGCTATAATATTATTAAGAGAATTTCCTGTTCCATTTATATTAGATGTACCTTCTAAAACAATTTCTTCTGTATTATTGCTAAGTGTATAACTTACCAAGCTATTAATTATATCTACCCCTTCATTTGAATTTTCGATTACCACATCATTTATATCATCAATGTAATAATAATCATTACCAGTTCCACCATACATGGTATCTGCGCCAGCTCCACCAATTAATGAATCTCTGCCTCCATAACCATATAAAACATTATTTGCGGAATTGCCGGTAATAATGTTAGTAAGAGAGTTACCTGTTCCATTTATAGTAGATGTACCCGTAAGAGTAAGATTTTCAAGATTATTATCAACAAGCGTATATGAAATACTTGAAATTACTTTGTCTATACCTTCATTTTGATTTTCAATAATAACATCATTTATATTATCGACGTAGTAAGTATCATTCTCAGTTCCACCTGCCATTGTATCTACACCTAATCCACCGTTAATAATATTATTTCCTCTATTTCCGATAATAATATTATTAAGAGAATTTCCTGTTCCACTTATATCATCTAAACCAGCAAGGGTAAGATTTTCTAAGTTATTGCCCAGAGTGTAACAAATTGAAGAGATAACTGTGTCAATACCTTCATTATAATTTTCATAAATAATATCACTATAACTGTCAAGATAATAAAGATCATTACCTATGCCTCCTGTCAATGTGTCTGCACCTGTTCCACCATCTAAGATGTCGTTACCGGAATAACCATATAACATATTATTTGTGGAATTACCTGTAATAGCATTGTTATAACAATCTCCATATCCATTTATAGCAGATGTACCAGTTAAAATAAGATTTTCTATGTTATTGCCCAGTGTATAAAAAACCGAAGATATCACTGTATCGGTACCTTCATTATAATTTTCTGTGACAACATCACCTGTATTATCGACATAATAGGTATCATTACCAACTCCACCATACATTCTGTCTGTACCTGTCCAACCATTTAAATAATCATTACCAGCATAACCATATAAGTAATTACTTCCAGAATTTCCAACAATAACATTATTTAACGAATTACCATATCCGTTTATTGCATATGTACCTGTTAAAGTCAGGTTTTCAAGGTTACTTCCAAGTGTATATGAGATCGTAGAATTTACTGCATCTGTTCCGGCATTCAAATTCTCAACAACAACATCGCCTGTATTATCAACATAATAGGTATCATCACCAGTTTCACCAGACATCCAATCTGCACCGGTTCCACAGTTTAAAATATTATTTGCGGAATTTCCTTTAATGCTATTATTAAGAGAGTTTCCTATTCCATTTATTGCAGATGTACCACCAAGTGTAAGGTTCTCAAGATTATTGCCTAATGTATAGGAAATGTATGAAACTACTGTATCGGTACCTTCATTATAATTTTCTGTAATAACATCACCTGTATTATCGACATAATAAGTATCATTACCAACTCCACCATACATTCTATCTATGCCAGCTCCGCCATTCAGAGTATCATTGCCGGCATAGGCGTATAAATAGTTACTTCCTGAATTTCCAGCAATACTATTATTGAGAGAGTTTCCATATCCATTTATGGAATATGAACCGCTTAATGTAAGATTTTCAAGGTTACTTCCTAATGCATATGAGATAGTAGAAATTATTGTATCTGTACCAGCACTTGCGTTCTCATAAATAACATCATATGAGCTATCAACATAATAAGTATCATTGCCGGCTCCGCCTGCCATTGTATCTGCGCCGGTTCCACCGTTTAAAGTATTATTTGCAGAGTTTCCGGTAATACTATTATTAAGGCTATTTCCTGTTGCATTTATAGCGGACGTACCAGAAAGAGTAAGATTTTCAATGTTATTTTCTAGTGTATATGTAATAGAAGATATTACACTATCTGTGCCTGTACCGGCATTTTCCAAAACTCTGTCGCCAATATTATCAACATAATAAGTATCATTACCTAACCCTCCCAGCATTGAATCAGCACCTACACCGCCATTCAAAGTATCATTTCCTGCCCCACCTGTTAAATTATTCTTTCCTGAATTACCATTAATAATATTATTAAGCTCATTACCATCACCGTTAATATTAGCTGAACCAGTCAAAGTTAGATTTTCGATATTCGGATATATATAGTATGAAGCACTTGAATATACAGTATCTGTGCCCTGTCCGCTATATTCATATACTCTATCTACAGTATTATCAACATAATAAATATCATTACCTATACCACCATACATTGTATCTGCACCAGTTCCACCATTTATAGTATCATTGCCGGTTCCACCATATAACATATCAGCACCCGTGCCGCTTGTTAAACTGCAACCTGTGTTTCCAGCCATGAGATATTGATTATTCGATGATAAATCGACATAATCAATACGCTGAAAATATTGTGAAAATTGTGCGTATGTTAGTGTTTTCAGAACTTTGCTTGAATACCACGGATTTCTAAAAGAAACTGTTTTATTAACAGAATCTATTGCAACAATACTGTATGCATGGCTTGATGCTACTATATCCAGAGATGCATTTGATTGATTCATACAAGCGGCGGTTATAGCTGTATGATCTATAATTTTGGCAAGCTCATTCAGTTTTGTTGTTGTAGCAGCAAGATCATTATACCAATTATTAAATGTGCTGCTGACTTTCCCAGTAATCAGAGATAATGCCTGATTCATCCATCCCCCATTATAAGGAGAAGAATAGAAAACAGAATTTTTTGCACTGGCGTTACCTGTATAAGATATTAAAGCCATTTCTAAAAGCAATGCATCAGCATCACCGCGTGAATGATTCCAATCGCCATCATTTACTTCTGCAGTCAAGTTTGCCAGAGTTGTATTATATGTAAAATTCGGAGCACCTTTAAATATAACCGTAGCCGAAGTAGTACCAATATTAATAACATTATTAAATATCTGTTGTCCTAATGCTGAAATACTCAGAGATTTTAAACTGGCTAAATACCAACAGTCACCTATCCCACCCTGACCAAAATCAGTTATAATCTCGTTTGGTGTGGTTGAAATATTTATTGCACCGGGCATCTGAGTTGCAGATGGAGCACTTATATTAGCAATATCTGGAGCAACAGATGAAATATTGCCAGATGTACAAGAAGCATAAATACTACCATATGAAGAATTGAAGAATTTTTGGACAGAATTATCTTTTAAATCAGCAATATCTGCTCGTTTAGATTCATTTTTATACATACTTTACCTCTTCAATACAGAAACGCCATATTTGAATATATTTAGTATATATTATATATATATTAAAGTTTGATATTTTTCTGTTTTTCAGAAATAAATTTAACATTTTTTCATATTTTTAAATGACTACTTATATTATTCACAAGAACATATAAATAGGCTACACCGTATTTATAGCTAATGTAACATGCAAATACAACGTCGTCTTGACGTTTTGCCTATACAAGTATAATAATGTCTTTATTTTTGTTGATTTTAGAGAAAGAATAATTTATAATCATAAATTAAATTGGCTAATTTACGACAGGTCAAAAATTAAATGAGTCGAATATTAAAACTATTAATTACAATAATTTGCATAAATTTATTGTTTAATTTAAATATAAAATCAGTTAGGGCAGAATGTCTTAGCTATCAAGAAGTTTTAAAAAAATCCATAGCGAATTCTTTTGATTTAAAGCTAACAGGAAAAGATATTGATATAAGTAAATCTGCTTTAAAAGAGGCAAAATCTGAATATTTTCCAACTTTAAAAACAGGTTTTAATACAGAATATGTAAACGATTTAAAAAATGGAGCAGGGACATTTTCTTCTGTTGGAGGAACTTTTATACCGCCAAATACAGAATTTCAAAACTTGCTTTCTGTAGGCTTGAACTATAATTTATACGATTTTGGAGTTAGAGGAAAGAAAGTCAGCATTGCTAAAAAAGATGTTTCAGAAAAGAAAATAGTTTACAGCCAGACTTTGCGAGATTTAAAACTGAGCATTATTGATCTTTATACTCAGGCACTTTTAACTTACAAAGAAATTAAGATAAAACAGGATAATCTAGCAGTTGATAAAGAGCTTTTTAATATGAAGCAGAGATTATTTGAGGCAGGAACAATTTCAAAGGTTGATCTTGCAACAGATGCTATTAAAGTCGCAAAATTATTTGATGATATAGATAATTTAAAAATCAAATTAAAAACCACATTAGAAGATATTTCAATGTATACAGGAGACAAATATTCAGGAGAAAGCATTGAAGTCCTGGATTTTGATGATGAAGAATACATTGTACCTGTTAACACTATAACTCCAGTAAATAGTAAGGGAGAAAAGATATATCAGCTACAGGCAGAAACAAAAAAAGTAGCTTATGTTCAAACACAGTTTGATCCTAAAAAATCTGAAGAATATCAGATTTATCAGTTTGAAATAGAGAAGAAAAAAGCCGAGCTTGCAATACTAGAAAAACAAAGATTACCTCAGTTTGGTTTTTATACAAACTATATCCTCTATGGATCAGAAAGAAGTAATTATATGGATTCTTTCGGTAATTTAGCCCAAACCAATGTTTCTTTTGGTATTTCTTCAAGCCTTCCAATTTTTGATGGGTTTAAGAACAGTGCCCAGAGACAAAAAACAGAATTTGAAATAGCAAGATTAGAAATTGAAAGAGATAAAAAAGTTGCAGAATTGGTAAATAAATTTGAAAAGATTCATAAAACAGCTCAATTTTATAACATAGAAATTCAAAATCAGGAAGACTTACTTGCAAAAGTGAATAACAAGATCGAGATGATAGATAAATTAGATCAACAAAAACTTGTCAATAAAACTGAAGTTTTAAGTAGCAAAGAAGAACTGCTTTCTCAAAAACTTGAACTTGAAAAAACTATTACAAGTAAAATTTCAAATTTTAAAAAACTGCAGATTATGTCAGAAGGACTTAATTAGGAATGCCGGGAGATAAAAAATGCAAACGGGATTGATTTCATTTGAAGTTATAGCAAGAATAAACCAGATCAGTATAGATCTTAGATCTGTAATCAGAGAATACGGTATTACAAATGAAGAAATAAGCAAAGAAGAACTGCTTAGAATAGCTAAGAATTTTGAATTTAAAGCGAAAATAAAAGAAATTTCTCTTGATAAAATTCCTGACAGATATCCGCTTCCTGCCATATTTATGCTAAAAGATAATAGTTTCGGGGTTGTGCTCAAAATCAATAAAGACGAAAAAGAAGCATTACTTTTTATTCCAACTGAAAAAGAAACTAAAAAAGTTACTTTCGAAGAATTTAATAATCTTTCAACTGGCGAACTAATTATTCTTATTCATAAAACGTTCAACTCTCAAATTGTATTCGGGTTTAAGTGGTTTTATGCGGAAATATTGAAATATAAACAGGTTATTTCTGAAGTTCTTCTTGGCTCTTTTGTCGTTCAGTTATTTGGACTTGTAACCCCATTATTTACACAGGTTATTCTTGACAAAGTTATTGTGCATAGAAGCCTGATGACACTTGATGTACTTGCTGTCGCATTTGTCGCAGTAACCATATTTGAATTTTTACTAAATATTACAAGAAATTATATATTTATTCATACAGCAAACAAAATTGATGCAAAGCTCGGGGCAAAACTCTTCAGACATTTATTTGCTCTCCCTTTTATATACTTTGAAAACAGGCAGGTGGGAAACATTATTGCAAGAGTCAGAGAACTTGATACTATAAGAGAATTTATAACCAATAAATCAGTCTCTGTAATTATTGATTTATTCTTCTCTTCAGTTTTCCTGATTGTAATGTTTTTATACAGCGTAAAATTAACTCTTATAGTGCTAGGTTTTGTAGCTCTTGTAGCTATATTGTATTTAATAATCACTCCTGAACTAAGAACGAGACTGAATAACAAATTTCAGATGGCAGCTCAGTCCAACTCCTACCTTGTTGAATCAGTTACAGGTATTCATACAGTTAAATCGCTTGCAATAGAAGGTTCTATGCAGCGTAAATGGGAGGATTATCTAGGTAATTACGTTAAATCCAGTTTTAAATTGTCTACGATGGGATCTTTTACAGGAGCACTCTCAGGCTTCTTTCAGAAATTTATGACAATAGCTATTTTGTATCTTGGTGTTAAATCTGTTATTGATAATAAAATGACAATAGGACAGTTAATTGCTTTTCAAATGTTTGCAAATCAGTTTACTAACCCAGTGCTTAGACTTGTAAACTTATGGAATGAATTCCAGCAGGCATTGCTTGGAGTTGATAGGCTTGGAGATATACTTAATCATCCAGTAGAAGTTCAGTCAAGCAAAGCTATAACTCTTCCACAACTAAATGGAGCCGTAAAGCTTGATGGTGTTTCATTCAAATATACAACTGATTCTCCTTGTGTTTTAAACAAAATCAGTTTTGATGTTGCACCAGGTATGAGTGTAGGACTTATAGGAAGAAGCGGAAGCGGAAAGAGCACAATTGCAAAACTTATTCAAAGACTATATTTTGCTAATGAAGGAGCTATTTATATTGATGGTATCGATACAAGGCATATGAATCCTATATGGCTCAGAAATAACATAGGAATGGTTTTGCAGGAAAATTTTCTGTTTAGTGGAACAATTAGAGATAACATTGCCTTGCCAAGACCCGATGCTCCTATTGAACTTATCATTGAAGCAGCAAAAATTGCAGGAGCTCATGAGTTCATTTCTCAATTCCCTGAAGGTTATAACACAATTGTAGGAGAACGAGGCTCAACTCTTTCGGGTGGTCAAAAACAAAGGATTGCCATTGCAAGAGCATTAATTACAAATCCTAAAATTCTAATATTTGATGAAGCTACTTCTGCACTTGATTACGAATCTGAAAAAATTATTCTTCATAATATAGATAAGATAAAAACTGGAAGAACAATGTTTATAATTGCTCACAGGCTTTCAACTGTAAAAGATTGTAATTTAATTGTAGCTCTTGATAGAGGGAACATAATTGAAATGGGAACGCATCAGAACTTGATGGAAAAACGTGGATATTATTATGAATTAAATAATCAGCAGGAGACAGTAAATGTTTAATAATATTTTTAATAAAGACGACAGCCATGAATTTAGGCCACTACTTGCTGAAATTGAGGAAAGCCCTGTCAGCCCTCTTGGTAGAGCTACTTTCTGGATAATTGTTTCTGTTATTTTATTTACTGCTCTTTGGATGTTCTTTGGTCAAGTCGATATAGTTGTTTCAGCAAGGGGAAAAGTTATTCCAGATGGCGAAATGAAAGTGCTTCAACCTCTTGAAACAGGAGTTGTAAGTAATATTTTAATAAAAGAAGGTGATTTCGTTAAAAAAGGGCAAATATTGATGGAAATTGATCCATCTACAACTGAACCAGAACTTGTTTCAATGCAAAAAAATCTTCAGCAAATTCAGCTTGAAAAAAATAGATTGAAATCTGTATCCGGACAGGGCGGTTTTATCAGTAATACAGGTAATGCTGAATCTGCAAGAACCCAGAGAGATTTATACTCTGCATCAGTTAATAGTCTTAGCAGTCAGCTTGCTGCTAAACAAATGGAGTTAAACCGCATTGAAGAACAGTCAAAAACTGCCAGGACAGAAATTAAACATTATTCGGCTTTGCTTAATATCAGTCTTGAAAAAGAGTTAAGGATGAGTAAGGTTGCTGATATACTTTCAAAAGATGAATATGATAAAACAGTTAATGATGTAACAACAAACAGAACCGGTTTACAATCAGCTACTTTTAAGCTGGCAGAATTGAATGAACAAAAAAGGCAGATTAAAGAAGAAATTGCTTATATATCTGCAAACTTTAAGGAAACGAATTTAAAAGATCTTTCAGAAAGAGAAAAACAAGCAACTCAATTAGATGCTCAAATTCAACAGGCAACATTTAAAAATACAAAACAAAAGATAGTTGCTCCTGTTGATGGTTTTATTAACAGCCTTTTAATTCACACTGTAGGTGGAGTTGTAACTCCAGCCGAAAAGTTAATTTCTGTTGTACCTGTTAATTCTCCTCTAATTATTAAATCGACCGTGCTTAATAAAGATATCGGCTTTGTCGAAAAAGATATGCCAGTACAAATTAAAATAGACACATTTGACTTTCAAAAATACGGTATATTAAAAGGCAAGGTCAAAATTGTTTCTAAAAACAGTATTGATGACCCTAAATTAGGCCCAATTTACGAAGTTTATATAACGCCAATTGATAAATCGGTAATGATTGAAGGTAAAAAGGAATTAATTTCTTCAGGAATGAGTCTCACCTCAGAAATAAAAGTCGGCAAAAGAAGAATTATAGAATTCTTCATCTATCCATTAATCAAATATTGGAATGAAGGTATAACAGTTAGATAATTTTTCCTGATAATTCCCTGTTATTTGTGAGGGAATTTATGCTGAAATACAGTCTATATCTGGGTAAAATTTATCAATTTCATAAATAAAGTAAAAAATCACTGTAATTTTCCCATTAACAGGGAATTTTTTAGAGATAAAATAAGAGAATAATGCTGCCTGAACTGCAATGTCCTGTTTTTCGTCTACAAAAAGAGAAAATAACAAAAAATGTTGTTATGTTGCCTTAAACTTAAAAACAAAAAAATTATTATTGATGGTATAATTTGTATTGACTTATGTCTCAGGTAAGAGGAAATAAATGATTAAAGCCATTATATTTGATATGGACGGAGTTCTTGTAGATGCTAAAGAGTGGCACTATAACGCTCTTAATAAATCCCTGGGACTATTTGGATATACAATATCAAGATATGATCATCTAGTTACTTATGACGGACTACCTACTAATAAGAAACTAGAAATGCTAACTCTGGACTCGGGTTTACCCAGAGGACTGCATAGTTTTATCAATGAATTGAAGCAAAATTACACAATGGAATATGTTTACACTAAATGCAACCCTGCTTTTTATCATGAATATGCACTGGCTAGATTAAAGGCGGAAGGTTATCGCTTAGCGGTAGCATCAAATTCCGTCAGACAGACTGTTGATCTAATGATGAAAAAGAGTAATTTAGGTCAATATCTCGAATTTACACTGAGTAATCAAGATGTAAAAAAATGCAAGCCCGATCCCGAAATTTATAACTGTGCAATAAATAAACTCAATTTATCGCCAGAAGAATGCCTTATTGTTGAAGACAATCAAAACGGTATAAAAGCTGCATTAGCAAGCAAAGGAAAGCTTATGACAGTTAAAACACCTGAAGATGTTAACTACACAAATATAATTTCACATATTTATAAAGAAAATACAGTTAAAAAGGTTGAAATAACAAAATGAGGATTTTAATACCTCTTGCAGGAAGTTCAAAAGAATTTGAAGAACAGGGATATAATTATCCAAAGCACTTAATTGAGATTGCCGGAAAACCCATAATTCAACATGTAATTGAAAGAATTAACACGTTTCCCGAATCTGAATATATTTTTATTATACAAAACGTGGAATCAGAGAGATTTCATCTAGAGAATGTATTAAAATTATTGATTCCTGACTGTAAAGTTATTACTCTGAGCGGAATGACTCAGGGCGCAGCTTGTTCTGCACTATGTGCGATAGAACAAATTAATGATGATCAACCTCTTTTAATCTATAACGGAGATATAATTATTGAACATAATCTGGAAAAAATAGTTCAGGATTTTCAATCAAGAGATTTAGATGGCGGTATAGTAACATTTAATTCTGTACATCCACGCTGGTCATATGTACGTCTGGATAATAACAATATGGTCATTGAAGCTGCCGAAAAAAGACCTATAAGTAAGCAGGCTACAGCCGGAATCTATTACTATAAAAAAGGGAAAGATTTTGTCCAGTCAGCAAAGAACATGATTAAGAAAAATGCTCAAATCGGAGGATTATTCTATATTTGCCCAGCTTACAATGAAATGATACTAAAACAGGCCAAAATTGGTATCTATGAAATTAGCCGTGACAAGTATTTTTCACTGTCAACTCATCAGGAAGTAACTTCATATTCACAGTACTATGAGGAAAAACAAAAAAGGATTTTAACAGAATAAAGTTATGATTAATATAATTATTCCAATGGCAGGATCCGGAAGCCGTTTTAAAGAAGCCGGATATGACAAACCCAAACCTTTTATTGATATTCTTGGCAAACCAATGATAACCAGGGTTATTGAAAATCTTGACGTAAAAAATGCTAAATATATTCTAATTGCAAGAAAAGAGCACATTGAGTCTGAAAAAGAACTTGTAAAAGAAATAGAGCAAAAATATAATGCAACATTTATTACGGTGAATAAACTTACAGAAGGAGCTGCTTGCACTATCCTTTATGCGCATAAACTAATCAATTCCGATACCCCGCTTCTTCTTGCAAACAGCGATCAAATAGTGGATATATCCATTCAGGATTATATTAATGGAGCTATAGACAGAAATTTAAACGGTTCCATCCTTACTTTTAAAGATAATCACCCAAAATGGAGTTACGCAAAGATAAATTCGAAGGGAATAGTTACAGAAGTCAAAGAAAAAGTTCCTATCAGCGATAATGCCACAGTAGGAATATACTATTTTGTCAGAGGATCAATTTTTGTCGAGGCAGCTATTGATATGATTATAAACAATGACAGGGTAAATAATGAATTTTATACCTGTCCTGTCTACAATTATGCAATAAAGAATGGTGCAAAAGTTGGAATATACAATATTCCAAACACATCAATGCATGGAACCGGAACCCCTGAAGACTTGCAAAAATATATTGATATTTTAAAAAGTAGAAATTAAATACGATTTAAGAGTATATGAATAAAAAATTAAAGAGATTAATTGATAATAGTCTTTATGTATCGTTTGATATATTTGATACAGCTATTTTGAGACGAGCTTCAGCCCCGACAGATGTGTTTGATTTAGTAGAAAAAAGAGCTTTGCATCTGTACAACAGTTTGCCATTTAAAAATTTTAAATCACACAGAATCGAAGCTGAAATTAAAGCCAGAGAAATACCTTTGTCTCACTGTGAAGCGGGAGCGACGAGCAGAAACGGTGACGTTGAGCCGACGTTGGAGGATCTAACTCATTCTTGTCAAAAAAATCTTGAAGACATTGATCTTAATCAAATATATGAATTTTTAAAAACAAAATTAAACCTCAGCGATGAAATAACAGACAATTTAAAAAGTTTGGAATTACAGGCTGAACATAAAATTTGCACAAGGAATAAATATATCTATTCGGTATATGAATATTGCCTAAAACAAAACAAAAAGATTGTTTTTACATCTGACATGTACCTGCCCAAAAAAGAAGTTTCAAAAATACTTACAAGCAATGGTTATGATAATTTTTTGGATATATTTCTCTCTTCTGAAACAGGATTAACAAAATTTTCCGGCAATGCTTATAAAAACCTTATTAATACGCTCTCATGCCCACCAAATAAGATTCTGCATATCGGAGATAACTATAAAACAGATATATTAAAAGCTCAGGAATCAGGGTTAAACACATATTTCTATGAAAAGTGTTTTGATAGAGCTTTAAAATGCCCAACATTTGGCAGTGAAATTTTTGATATAGTAACAAAACTTGATTCTTCACCTGATACATCAAGCTATTTATCACTGATAGTAAATAAGTACTATGCAAATCCCGATGTAAATAACAATGACAGCGAGAGGTTTTGGTATGATCTAGGATATAAATACACAGGAATTATGTATTTGGGATTTATTAAATGGCTGATAGAAAGTCTTCATAAAAATAGTGTGGAAAAAATATTCTTTTTATCCCGAGACGGATATGTAATGAAAATTGTTTATGATTTAATTTCTTCTGTTTATAACGATCTTCCTGAATCTCATTACCTGTATGCCTCAAGAAGATCACTGCATATCCCTTGTATGACTGATAATAATGATGATTATGTTTTCAAATACCTTCATTGCCGGTTATATTCTCTCAAAGTTTCACAGTTTCTTGAAAAAATTGACTTTGATCCAGACAAGTGTACTCATAAGATCAAACAGGCAGGATTCTCAGGAAAGAACGACAGGATATATACTAAAAATGATTTTGATAAACTCAATACACTCTACTCTCTAATATATGATGACCTGAAAAAATTTGGCGATTCTGAAAGAGAAAGTCTTATTAAGTATCTTGAAAACTCAGAGTTTCTTAACAATGAAACTATTGCTGTAGTTGATATTGGATGGGGTGCGTCATTACAACACTCGTTATACAGTATCATCAAGTCTTTAGGTCTGAATATTAATATGCATGGTTATTATATCGGAACATTCAAAAGTGCCAAGGAACTGGCTGATATAGGATTAAATGTTTCAGGATATTTATTCCAGTATGATTTTCCGGATCATTATAAAAATATAATAATGCAGTGCGTGGAATTTTTTGAATTCCTCCATATAGCGCCACACGGCAGCGTTGTGAAATTTGTCGAGCAAAACGGAAAAATCGAGCCGATATTTGATCTGGACTGCAATCCTGAAAAGATTAAAAAAGGACTGGAAGTTCAAAAAGGAGCAATGGACTTTATCAAAGATTTCCTTCCGATTCTTGAATTTCACGAATTTCTGGATATATCAAAAGATCTTGTAATTGAACCAGTAAGAAGAGTTTTAGAAAATCCGACATATCAGGAAGCATTGATGATAGGAGATTTAATACATATTGACGGACATATAAATACTCAACGGTTTATTGCAAAACCACCCAATTTCCTGGCAAACATGATAAATCCAAAGCTTTATGAAACAGAATACCTAAAATGTGATTGGAAACAGGGATTCACGAAAAGATGGCTTGGAAAAAAATCTGATATTAAAGGAGATGCAATATCACCTTTAGCTTATTATTTGAAACGCAAAGCTGTTAAAGAAAGAATTATTAAATTTATTGAAGAAAATAAAGACAAAAAAATCTGTTTTTATGGAGCTGGTCAGCTAGCTGAAGAATTTTTAAAAATTTATGACGTCTCAGAACTTGATCTGATCGGTTTTATCGACCGTGATCCGGCAAAATCGGGAAAAACAATCGGTAACTACAATATTTATGGCATTGATGATTTACACAGCATTAATCCTGATATTCTGGCACTGATGATTCTGGATAAGGACAAAGTGCTTTTATCTCTAGGTGAAACAATCAAGGAAAACAGTTTTAAATTTACTTTCATTGGAGATTTGATTTCATAAAACATTTTGTTAAAGCTCAACATTTAAATAAATTATTTCCCCTTTATGTTTTTTTCTTACATATTCTTCTATAGGGAAAGGATTTATGACAGTTATAATAATGAGGTCAATGTTGAATTTACTCATATCGCTAGGATTAAAAACATTGTAACCGTAAAATGTTTTTCCAGCTAAATTCTTATTTTTATCAAAAACCCCTTTTATATTTATGTAATTTAGATCAAAATTAGTGATAATATGCTCAAAAAATGAACCTGCACCATAACAGTAAATATTTTTATCTTTAAAATCATCTTTAACTTTTTTTAAATTGCTGATAATTGCTTCAGTATTTACATTTTTTAAATCAAGACTATGTTTTTTAATATCTTTAGATTCGTTTTTCTCAAAATTAGTTTTATTAACTAGAACACCGATGCCAGCCCCTTTGTTATCTGCATCCTGAGATAAAAATTTATTTCGAATTATCGTATCGAATTTTTCATGAATGAATTTATTTTTACCAAAAATTGTATTTGTCAGATTTTCATCTTTTATGTCAGGTCGAAGGTGATAATTGGCAAGAAGTTCAGGAATTACCGCTATATTATATTTTTGCAAAAATCTTAAATTAAATTCCCAATCTTCTAATACATCTAATTCTTCGTCGTAATAACCTATTTCTTCGTGAATCTTTCTATCATACAAAAAACTTATAGGAGGAAAAGTATTGCGAACAGCCATTTTATGCAAACTGATACTGTCCGGATTTTCATTAAACGGTTCTTTGTATATTATTTTTATGCTGTTATCAACAATTTTTTCATAAACTCCATTGCAATAAGTTATAACTCCCATTAATTTAGAGTTTTTTAAGGAATTTATACATTTTTCCAAAAATTCCGGTTCCCATGAATCGTCATCATCATGTAAAATAACGTATTTGCTGTTTGAAGATTTAATTCCAACATTGGCAGCAGCTGGTCTGGAACATATCTTTCCTTCATTGTGTACCAGTTTTATTTTATTCTTGCAGTCATTTTTATATGGCAGTATAAATTTCTCTATATCGTCTTTTATTCCGCCATCATTAACAATAATTATTTCCCAATCTTTGAAAGTCTGGCCAGAAATGCTTTCAATAGCTCTTTTTAAAAACAAGAGCCTGTCTTTAGTTCTTACAATTATTGCTACTTTATTCATAATTTCGCTATATAAATTTTATCTGCTTTACAAATACTGTCAACGTAGTCTTTAACATCATCAACATTGTACACTGTAACAAGCAGCAAATCGATATCAAAATTCGACATGTTCTGAGGGTTATGAATTGTCCAGTCATTAATTTTTTGGCCTTCTTTTTTAAGATCATAATCAAAAACTCCCTGAACAGGCAATGAATCTATCTTAGTATGACCTAACAACAGCTCAAGGAAAGTTCCACCGCCATACAAATATATATTTTTGCCTTCATAGTCATATTTTATTGTATTTATAATATTGTCATAACAAATTTTTTGCCAGTCAGAAAGATTTTTAATAACTTTCGATGGCTGCAATTGTATAGACATATTTTTTAAATTCTGTAACTCTTTCTTCATTACAGAAAAAGGTAAAATTTCATAGCTTTGAATTAATTTCAAAGCATAAAACCATTTCCAATTATCTCCATAAGAAATTTGTGAGTACTTTTTTATCCACTGAATATGGCTTTGAGGTATTAAATGCTTGATTTTTTGAACTCTTTCCAGCTTTTTACCCCATCTGTAAAATTCCGGAACAAGATAAGTATGATAATATTTTGCCTCTTTATCATTATGAACACGATTGCCTTCGTGTGCTCGTCTAAGCGCCGTAGGTTTATCGATTGACTCTCTAACCAGGTTACCTACTGTAGCAAGTTTCCAGCTAAAATGTGTATCCTGCCCCTGTCTCATTCGGGTATTAAAATACCCGCTTTTTTTAATAAGGCCTCTCTTAAAAGTAATCGTATCAAGATGAAGCCAGCCTTTGCCGCCTTTGACAAGAGTCGCTATAAGATTTTCAGGTTCAACCTTTTCCCATACCGTGTTAAAAATCTTAAATGTTAAGACATTTCCGTATTTTTCCTTAACTTCTTCATTTTCAAAGTGCGTTCCTACAGCACCATAAACCCCGTCAATATCGGGGTTCTGCTCAAAGATTTCAAAAGTTTCCTTAAACCTGTGTGGAAGATAAAAATCATCTGCATCAAGAAAAGCAATATATTCACCGGTCGCTTTTTTTAACCCGATATTCCTGGTAGCACCTGCTCCTCTGTTTTTATTAAATTTATGTCTGAATAATTTAACTTTTTCAGGATAATCCTTAACAATCTGCCTGCAAACTTCCAGAGAATTATCTTTTGAATTATCTTCAATCAAAAGAATCTCTTTAACTTCAGCCAAATTTATCGCTGACTCAACAGCTTCTCTAAGAAACTTTTCAGCATTATAAACAGGAATTATTACTGAAACTACCGATTCTTTCATTTATCCTCCCAGCTTTAAAAATACAATTTTAATTCAAATATTTGTCTATTTCGTCTTTATTTAAAAGTTGCGTCAATAATTCAACATTTTTAGATAATTCTTCTTTGCTTGTCCCGGCAACAATACCTCTAACAAGATTTTGAAAAGCATTTTTGTCCATAAAATTTAAAAATTCTTCTTTTCCCTTGACAAATATGGATAACATATCTTTTACTAAGGCTTCTCTGTCTAATTTCATCTTATCCATAGATTTTTGTGTAAAGAACCTTACATTTCCTGTAATAGCCCTATTTGAGAATCCCTTATTAGAATGTCTGCGATAAGCTGTCAATGGTGTATAAATGATGCAGCTTCCGCCTAACAGATGTGCAAAGTTAAAAAGAAGGTTATCTGCACAGTGCTTCCAATGTGTAAAATTATCCGCAAAAACAAAAAAGTCTAAAACATTTTTTCTGAATATTACGTTACTTGTGGGTCCCCAGTGCCATCCGGCAAATTTGTGGGTATCAATACCAATAACTTTATAATTAATTTCTTCCTCAAAAAACTTTTGAGAATTTACTGTGTTTTTTAAATCTTCAAATCTTTGAGGTTTTAAAAGGCCTTCTCCCTGTTTTTGAGATTGAGGAGATGCAAGACTAAATAAAGAATGTATCTGATTATTTTCATCAAATTCAATCTGCTGGGTAACACTCAGCGCAACATTTGTCTTAAAATGAACCTGTATATTAGTACTGACAAATTCCGGCAAAATAATATCATCAGCATCTACGAATCCTAAAAAGACCCCCTTAGCCAGTTTGATTCCTGTTACAAAGCCGGCTAGCTGTCCCTGATTTTTTTCCTGCTTAATTAATTTAAATGAAATATCTGATTTATTATGTTTTTTAATAAATTTTTCTATTTTTGACACAGAATTATCAGTTGAACAATCATCAACAATAATACATTCTATATTAGGGTATGTCTGATTTAAAATCCCAACAAGACAGTCTTCTATATAATCAGTATAATTATAATTTGTCACAACCAACGAAACCAGCGGCAACTGTAGCAATCTCTTACCCTCCATTATATTGAGCATTCTACTATGGAATAATACACTATTGTAGCATAAAACAAATATAATATTATATGCATTCCAAAAAATAAAGACTCAAAAATATTATGATGATATAATTTTTACAGCTGTAGGTTGGCTTTTTCTCAAATAAATAATTAAAAGGAGATATCTCATTGAAAAAACCTATTTATTACAGAATTTTTAATTATAATAAAAACTTACTCCCAAATGTATATTTAAAAAGTTTAGAAGAAAACGTTTGTACAATTGAAGAAGCAAAAGTAAAAACAGGTTTGACAATAGGTTACCCTGGTTGGGGATTGTTATATTATGCTGTATTAAGCAGCTTAAATCCCGATAAATTTAACAATATTATCGAAACAGGTAGTAATTATGGTTGTACTACAATAGTTTTAGCCCAGGCTTTAATCGATTCCAAAAAAAACGGTCATTTATATTCAATTGAATTAGACAAAGAAAACTTTAAAATAGCAAAAAAGAACCTTAAAAGCGCGAAAGTTGATAAATATGTTACTTTAATCAACAATAATACACATAAAGTACTTCCTGAACTGCTTAATAATATTGATAATATATCTGTAGCATTTATGGATGCTTCCCATATGTGTGATGATGTTATTAAAGAATTTGAAATAATATACCCAAAATTAAATGATAATTCACTTGTAATATTTGATAACACATACTTAATGGCTGAAGAACAAGAAGACCAACAGGTAAACGGTGCTTTAAGACATATACTTAAAACTTACGGTGGTAATTTAGTTAACTTTGAAACCGTATCCTGGCACCCTCCCGGAATAGCAATCTGGCAAAGAAAACCTTTTTAATCGTTATATTTATTGAATGACAATTTGATAATTGTTATAATAATCAACCGATTCGCATATTGATTTTTTTATATAACATAAATCACCACGATGGGGACGTTTAGAACTGCAAGAGTGTAGAATATGACTATTTTCCATAATTTTATCTATCATTTTTCGATCATTTTCACTGTGATATTCAAGATACAACACTTTCACATCTGATAACAGACTATTTTGTAATGATTTTAACAGTTGTATTTCGCAGCCTTCGGTATCAATCTTCAAAATATCTATATTGGAAATACCAATTTCTTTAAAAACTGCTATTATTTCTTTTAAAGTTACTTGTTCTGTTCCACCTGAACAACAATCAGTGCAGTTTCCGATTGAACTTGTTACACTGTCAACATTTCCCTTATGCAATATTGCAGTTTTATTTGTAGAATATAAACCAAAGTTATATATTCTGATATTGCTATAAGGTTCAACATTTTTTGTTAATAAATTATACGGTTCACTTGCAGGTTCAAAAGCTATAATATCAGCATTTGGATAATTCTGAGAAAAATATAAACAGCTTGCCCCAATATTTGCTCCTATATCAACTATTACTTTAACTTCATCAATATAATTCACTATTTTATAGGTTTTCCCCCAAAGAATATCATTATTAACGCCTTTTGAAACATAATTGTCAAAAGTAATAAAATTTTGACTAACAGACATATTTTACTCCTAATGCTACAAAATACAGTAAATTGTATTTATTGTTGAATTTTCAACTTTATTATAATAGATAATTCTGTTTTTATCAAACAAAATCAAACTTGTTGTTTGTTATCTTGTGATAACAGAATTTTTTCATATTCTTCAGCATTTAAAAGTGTTTTAATAATATTTGAATTTTCAATTATTTGATCTTCACTCATATTAATTATTATATGTTTTATTAAATTATTAAAAGACTTTCTATCCATCAGTTTTAAGAAATTTTCTCTACCATTTAACATAATTACTAAAATATCTTTAAAAACAATTTTGTTATTAACAAACAATTTATTCAATGTTTCCTGAGAAAAATATTTTCTGTTACCTAATAAAAGATCAGTAGAAAAACAATTGTCAAAATGTCTTCTATAAGCAGTTAAAGGTTTATAAATTGTACAACTGCCACCTATAAGATGTGCAAAGTTTAAAATATATTTATCTGCACAATATTTCCAATGTTCATAATTTTCAGCAAAAATAAATAAATCTAATACATTTTTTCTAAATATTACACTGCTTGTCGGTCCCCAATACCATCCCCCAAATTTATGTGTATCAATGCTAATGACTTTATAAGATATGTTGTCTTCAAAAACGTCACAAGAATTTAAAGCAGTAATTACCTCCTCAAAATTTTTTGTTTTTAACATAGAGTCTTTTTTATATGTTCTAGGTGCAATATGACTGGCAAAGCTGTTAATCTGCTTTTTCTTGTCTATTTCAATTTGTTGACTTGAACTTACAGCAACATTGGTTCTAAAATGAGCCTGTATATGAATATTAACAAATTCAGGCAAAATAATATCATCTGCATCAACAAATCCTAAAAAAACACCTTTAGCCTCTTTTATTCCTGTAATAAATCCTGCAAGCTGTCCTTGATTCGTTTCCTGCCTGATTAATTTATAAGAAATATCAGAATTTTTATGATTTTTAATAAATTCTTCGATTACTGAAACAGAATTATCTGTTGAGCAATCATCAATAATAATACATTCAATAGGTCGATATGTCTGTTTAAGAATACCTATCAAACAATCTTCTATATAATCAGAGTAATTATAATTAGTTATGACAAGGGAAACTAATGGTAGAGTTAATTTATTTTTCATTTTTAATAATTCAAGTTATATACTTATTTTTAATTCTAATCCGGTTAATTTATTTATTTCTGATATTGCTTGATTACCAATTTTACTAAATTCAACTAGTGATTCAGCTAAAGTAATATCAACTTCATCATATCTAATCATATGATTTGCAGGAAATAATCCGCAATTACATTCATTAGCCAGACAAGGTATAGGTTTTTCAAAAAATTTATACTTACCTCCAACTATATTTCCCATATTGTATACTGCTTGATTTTTGTAACATCTATTAATAACACCATATTCATCAACAACACAAGCTACATACCCAGCATGACATATAGTTCCAAACAAATTCTTATTCATTACATTTTCTAGATTTAATTTTATATTTTCCTGTTTTAAATATTCTTTAATTTTATCTGAATATTGAACGTATCTACAGGTTTTATTATCTTTATATAATTGCAACTTAGTATTAACATTTTCATCTAAAAGTCTTTTTCTGATATCTTTTACTACTTCAAAGTTTTCTTCAGTTAATACTGTCATAACAAGGAAGCCTGTTTTGTGATATTTTACTTTATTAAATTCTGAAGCTTTTTTAATAAAATCGTCTATAGATTTAATCTGACTTAAATGTAACGATGCAAATAAAAATTCAAAGTTGTCTCCACCAAGTTCAGAAAGTTCTTTGTAGTAACTTACTGGATAAGAAAAATTAGTAACCAGTGTAGTTACATGTCCATTATCAATAATTTCCTTGAAAACCTCCTTAAATCTTGGATGTATAGGTGCCTCTCCACCTAAAAGACTAACTTGCCAACAGCCCTCAACTTTTCTCAATAAGTCAATAAAAGCATCTATAACTTCATTTGAAGCATTTTCCAATTCCTGAGGGTTTGTTTCTGCTTTATACTGAACACAATATTCACATTTATAGTTGCATTTATTTGTAATTTTAAATTGAATTGTTTTTTTAGGTTCTCTTTGTTTTTCCATCATATAATCTCTCCAACCTTTTCTAATACATTACATAATATGATTATTGATTTAATTTTTCACTTGGAATTGCATAAAAAACGGTTTCAGTAAAAGTCACAGAATAGTGTCCCAGTCTGAAAGTATAATTTTCAAGGACCTCATTCAAAAATATAGGTATAGCATACATATCATTGAGACTATGATAAATAGAAATAGCAAGTTGAGGCCTATCTTTTATCAAGGTATTAATTCCACCCTTTAATATATTTAATTCAGAACCTTCTGTGTCTAACTTAATATAATCTATTTTTTTAACATTATTTTCTTTGACAAATTCATCAATTGAGGTTGATTCTATTTCTATCAGGTTTTTACCATTATTAGAAACATGTGAAGCTCCTCCATTATCTTCAAATTTTAATTTAGTCTTTTCATACCAAAGAGCTAAAGGGACTATATTTATCTTATTTTTGTCAAATAAGTCAAAATATAAACTTGTATTATAAAATTTTTCAAAAGGTTCGAATCCAAATAATTTATTTAAATTTGGTAATACATCTTGAAATTTATAAGAGGAAGCAGCATTGCAAACTCCTCCTTCAATCATGGTTTGAATTTTTGAAATATTAATATAATCAAGATATTGATTACCAAGCGTAAATAAATTTTTTTCAAAATATTTTTTGGCATCTTCAAATTTTTCTGGATCACGTCTGAAATTTATTAAATTCCTATATAAGTCTTTATCTTCGTTATATTTCAAAATATTTTCAACTTGTTTAAAATTATTTTTCAGTTGAGTATATAAATCGTCGTTAATATAATTATATCTACCTATTTCTTTGAAATAATTTTGACATGTATTAGTTAATTCTGGATCCAAAAGTTTATAATTTGTAATTCCAAATTTATTCAAAAGTTCAATTTTTTGATTAACAGAAGATCTTATATATATACAATCATACTCAAGATTAGAGTTAATAAATTCATCAATTTTTATGACTTTAATATTTTCTATTTCTCCAATTTGCGTGGTATCAATGAAACATACAATTTCAATATCTTTAATAATCTTTTGTACAAGTTTTACAAAAGATTGTTCTAAAGGTCCAATCCCATAGATACATATTTTAGAAAATTTTGGAATATCACTAAATGAATAAATAAACATATTACCTCGTAATTCTTTCATATTTAGGTATTTTCCCTTTAAAACACAAATGATACTATATTAATTACTTGAATTAATTCAATTATATACTAAAAATTTTAATCTCAACCAAACTCAGTAAATTCAATCTTAATTAGATAAATTTATTCTTTACTTTCAGCTAATTCATTCGGAATTGCATAAAATACTGTCTCAAAAAGGATAAAAGAATAATGACCCAGTCTAAAAGTATAATTTTCAAGAATATTATCCAAAAAGATAGGTATACTATACATATCTTGATACTTATGATAAATTGAAATTGCTAATTGAGGTCTATGCATTATTAAAGTATTAATTCCTCCTTTTAATACATTAAGTTCAGAGCCTTCTGTATCTAATTTTATATAATCAACTTTTTTAATGTTATTTTCTTTAACAAACTCATCTAGCGATATAGCATCCACTTTAACCAGTCCATCTTCATTGCTTGCAACTCTTGAAGCACCACCTTCATTTTTAAATTCTAATGTTGTTTTTTCTTCCCATAAAGCGAGAGGAAAAACATTAACTATATTTTTATCAATCACATCCACGTATATATTATCATTATAAATTTTTTTAAATGGTTCAAATCCATATAATTTATTTAATTTAGGAAAACTTGTTTGAAATTTATATGCTGATCCTCCATCACAGACACCTCCTTCAATCATAATTTTTATCTGCGATTTGTTTATATAATCATAATATTGCTTAGAAATATTTTCTGTATTTATATAGAAATTTTTCCTAAATTCATCTAGTTTATTAGGATTAAGCCTCAAATCAATTAAATTTCTGTATAAATTTTTATCTACTTCATTTTTTAAAATATCTTCTACTTTTTGGAAATGCTCTTTATTATTTAGATAGATATTATTTGAAATGTGGTTATATTCAGGGATATCTTTAAAGTAATAAAAACAAGTATATGTTAAAGCAGTATCAATTAATTTATATTTTACTTTAAGTCCGTTTAATAACTCCAATTTTTCTCGTGCTAAAGAAGCCGGTATTAAGATTAGATCATAATCTATATCAGATTTAATAAATTCATCTATTTTTATAATTTTAATGTTCGCTATTTCTCCAATTTGTGAAGAATCAAGAAAACACAGAATTTCAATATCTTTTCTGAATATTTTAATTAAATTAGCAAAAGATTGCTCTAAAGGTCGTATACTATATATACATATCTTAGAATTTTTTGGAATTTCGTTAAATGAATAAATAATTTTTTTATCTATGTTGACAGTTTCAATAATCAAAATTTTGTATCTCCTTAAAAAATATTTTTCTAAAAGAACTTTTCTGTTATTATACAATAAGTAGCTAATAAGTTTATATAAAATTTGTTCTTACCTGCTATTTTTCTAAGCAATATCTATTTAAATAAGACTGGAGTGTAAATAATTGACTAATAATAAGTATTATTGCCCAATTTGTGGGCATTCTTCAAACGAGTTTTTAGATCATAATAATGATATGGTAATAAAAAATACAGTATGTCCTTCATGTAAATCATACGAAAGACATAGATTATTATGGATCTTCTTAAATAAAGAAATTGACTTAAGCACAAAAAAATTAAAAATATTATACATAGCACCAGAAAATTGTTTATATAATGAACTTAACAAAATTGAGAATATTAGTATTATTACAGCAAATATACTTGGGAAAAATGTTGATATAAACTTTAATCTGATAAATATCCCTTTTAATGATAACGTTTTTGATTTAATTCTCTGCAACCACGTGCTTGAACATGTAAAAAATGATAGAAAAGCTATGTCAGAATTATATAGAATAATGAAACCTGATGGTCTAGCAATTTTAACAATACCATATAGTACTCAGGAAAAAACTATTGAAGAACCTTTAGATCAAGAATATACACTGGAAAAAAGATTAAAACTATTTGGAAAACAGGACCATGTTCGCACATACTCTTTATTAGACTTTGAGAACAGACTAACTGAAGTAGGATTCAAAGTTTATCCAATCTCTTATGGAAAAATGTTATCAAAGGAACTTGTTGAAAAGTATAATTTATATATAAATCACGTAATACATTGCTGCAGTAAAAATAAGGAATTATGAAGAAAGTATTATGAAAATATCTATAATTATTCCTGTTAAAAATACAGAAGAATCATATTTGACAACCTGCTTTAATTCAATATTGTCTCAATCCTTAAAGGATATAGAAGTATTAATCATAGATAACGGATCAGATGAACCAACTCTCAATATTCTTAAAGATTATGAAAATAAATATGATTTTATAAAATTATTTATTGAACCTAATGGTCGTCAGGGAAAAGCCAGAAATCTCGGTATTAAACATGCACAGGGTGAATATATAGCTTTTTTGGACTCTGATGACTGGTTAAGCCCGAATGCTTGTGAAGTATTGTATGATATTGCTCAAAAAGATAATCTTGATATTTTAAAAACAAACTATTATGTCTATGAGCAACCTGCACAAAAAACAGGTTATGAAAGACTTTTAAATAATAACTGTAATTATGGTAATGTTCATAATATTAAAACTATGAGAGAAATTTTATATGGTATTCCATTTATCTGGAATGGTTTATATAAAACAAGATTTTTAAAAGATAATAATATACAATTTAATGAATCTTATGTAAATGAAGATCATTTATTTATCTGGCAAACGAGTATTTTAGCAGAAAGATTCAAACTTGTAGGTAACGCAGAAATACATTATAGAAAATACCCTACTTCTACTTCTAAATGTATTTATAACAATGCGACAGATATTATAGAAATTTTTAAATTAATTGAACAATTTTTAGAAGAAAAAGATATTTATGATGATTATAAAGATATTTTCCTGTATAGACGACTGACAACGTATACATATATGTATCGTTATCTGGAAGATGATAAATTAAAAGCAATGTACTTTAACGAAATGCTAAAAACACTGGAAGATCTGGATGAAAAATCTCTGGAAACTCTTAGTGAAACTGATTTATTAAGAGCTCTTCTAATAAAATCCCGGAATATTGACTGCTGGGATAAATACCAGTTTTCTATAAGGTTAAAAGATCAGCACAGTCCTGAAAATTTCCAATATAAACTGAGCAGGTTTAAAAAAGAATTGCAAAAAGCCTTGAAAGAAAATAAAAATAATAAAATCTGCTTATACGGGGCAGGAGATTTTTCTCAGGAACTATTAGAGGATAATACATTCCACAATAACTCTGATATAGTAGGTATATTGGACAAAAATGATCTGCTCGAAGGCAGTGAACTTGGCGGTTATCAAGTATTTTTACCGCAAAAAATAATGGAACTAAAACCGGATGTGGTTATACCAGTAATGCTTTTTCCAAATGCAGTAAAAGGCTTTTTAACCAATATGCAGTATTTTTACAATATGGATTTTGACGTTGTTTATTTGTAAAAAATTAAATCTAAGAAGCTTAATAGGACTGAACTTCAAGAAGTTCAGTCCTATTACAAACATATTCTGTTTTTTTAGATTATTTTTTGCTTAATTTGCTTTTTAACTCGTCAATTTCTTTCTGCTGTTTTTGGACAATCATTATGAGCATTGGGATGAATTCTTCGTAGCGCAGGCCGTATTCGCCGGTTTCTTTGTCTTTTATAAATCCGGCAAAATCTTCTGAACTTATGCCTAATTCATTCATTGATTGTTCAACTTCCTGAGCTACAAGTCCATGATGAAGCCTTTTAAAGGTATGTTTATTTTCAGTTTCTACTTCAATCTCATTACCTTCTGAATCAGTATCATATCCCTTAACTGTGTCTGTATAATCTTTCCATTTGTATGATACAGGATTTAATTTATTGAATAGTTGCTCGATTTTTGAGTCATTTTCAAGAGGTTTTATGTTCTCTTTTTGCCTTTCGTCAGATGTTTGTATGGTTCCTGTTGCAGCCCAAACTTCAGACCATCTAGCACCAGATTTACCAAGTGATATAGCATTATCAGTCATAGGATAAAATGATCCATATTCAAAAGAATATCTATTACTCAATGCAGTTGAATCAACATTGGTAACACTTATTACTACTCGAGTAGGATTACTGGTTGTACTCCAGTTACCCGATGCATATCCATGCAGAGCTCCTTTTGTTCCAGTTATTTCTGAGCCATTATATCCTTGAAAACCTACTTTACCTAATAAATCACCATTAAGTACAGCTGCAGGTGAAGCTAGACTACCTCTACTTCTTCTAAGGTATAAAGCAGGGCAATAACCTGGGTTATCTTCAACATATGCAGTTATTAAATGTGATGCAAAAGCACCATCTGAAATTTGTTGTACGGATGTTGTAGAACTTGTATTTACAATTATATTCCCATTAATAGTGACTTTGGCAAATGTTGGGCTTGCTGTAGTCCTAACATCCTGATTAACTTTGGAATTGTATTCTGAAACATCCACCTTTGCCGTATCACTAGGATGGACGTGGTCAGCTCGGGGGATATTATCAGAAGTGCCAACTGAAACTGTTCCATTCATTTTTATATTAGACGTACTGGTTTCAAAATCCTGATTAAATGCTGTTTTCTTTGTGATAGCAGGTTCTTTTGTATCAGCATAAGTTTTTACTGCTTTTTGGGATGGTACTTTTTGATCAGAATTAGCTGCAAGTGTTCCGTCAGTATCAAGATAAGTCATAGGCATTTGCTGGACATCATCAACATTGCCAAGTCCTATATCAGACTTTGTTGCAGAACCTGAAACAACACCAGATGAAGCCTTTAAAATTCCTGATAATGAGTCAACAGTTATACCGGATAATTCAACATTACCATCTTTGACCAATACACCTTCAACTGTTACACCTGTATCAAGAGTTTTTTCTGTAATTGTATCGACAGAAATACTGCCAGAAACAAGATTTGTAGTACTGACAGCACTATCCTTAATTATCACTCCCTCAATCGTTACACCATTATTCTCCGTCTTTTCATTGATTGTATCAGCGTAAATAACTCCATCTTTAACTGAAACACCATCTATAGTAACACCATAGTCAGTGGTTCTTTCATTAATAAAGTCTGTATAAACCTGTTTATCTTTAATTAAGACATCTTCAACTGTTACACCATTTTCGGCAGTCTTTTCTGTAATTGTATCTGTATTAACGCTTACAGCGTTAACATTTCCTGTTTCCACATTAACCGCAACTGCTTTTCCGCTGTCATCAACTGTAAATAAATTACCCATACACGCAATTCCTTAAAAAAATAAAAACATTTATATATTAACATACCTGAAAATATATAATATTAATATATTTTCAGGTATATAAAAATTATCAAAAATTGTGTTATTTATGAACTTTAACTGCTAATTAACTCGAATTACTAGATAGCTAAAACATTTGATATTACTACGTCTTTTTGTGTGTCATCCTGAATTTATTTCAGGATCTGATAAATCTTTCAGATGCTGAAACAAGTTCAGCATGACACTTTTCTTCATTCTATGAAAAAATTAATTAGCAATTCAAGTTAATTATTTTTGTTAATTGTACTGTCAAATTTCATCTGCTCTTTAATATAGTATCTAGGTTCGTAGATGGTTTCAGTGAATTTAACAGAATTTGCTTCGCCAAATCCATATATTTTGGAATAGTCTCTATGAAATCCGTCGCAGATTCCGGTTAGCGAACATTTGTGACATTTTTCTCCTTTTGAATACGGGTGCAGGAATTTTGTCATTAGGACTCTATACTCTTTATAAGCATAATCAAGGTCATCAAAGCCTTCTACTTCTCCCAATTCTTCCAGATAAAATCTTTTCTCCCACTTATTGTTTATGGTTGTATTATCATCAAAAACCGAAATGCATCTTTTAATCAGGTCATGTTTTTCTAATATCTCATAAATTTGATAATTAGATGACGGAGAGGTAATTATTATAATATCAGGAGGATTAGCTGCAAGCCATTCATCGGATTTCCACGGGTATCCATGCAGAGTATCCCCCTTTAAGTAAGCCTGCGAAGATATAAATCCGGCCATTGTCCACTTATTTTTGAGTTCTTCGTTATCATTAAGAGCTTCTATAACCTGCAGTCCAGTTGTTGCATTGCCAAATATACATACCTTCATTTTATTATTTGCAGAATACTGAGTAAGATCAACTTTTTTTGCCAATCGGTCAATAAAATGGCCAAAAGGTTTTAAAATTCCTGAATTTTCTTTTATATCACCTGAATAATATGTTTTTCTCAATGACATAATGTGTTCTAAAAAGTCTATTGGTTTGGATAAAGGTTCTGTTGCCAGCCTTTGTGACCTTGCAGAACTCCACACTTCTCCTGCGCTTTCCCATTCGTGCTGATCGTAAATAATTTGCTGAAAATTCTGCACAAATTTTCTGTATTTTTCCTCAAAAATACACATTGGCAGGTATCTTATATTAACCTCTATTGAATTTGCATCCAGATAATCTATAACAGGTATCAACCTTTTTGCAATATCACTGTATCTGGGAATAGTTTCAAGATTTCTATCACCGGTATTCTGGTCGATAAATGGATTGAATGCAATAAAATTAACAACTCTTGCTCCTTTTTCAACAGCAAGCCGTGCTATATCCATAAGTTGAGGAAGCGCTTCATTTGATAAAACAGTATTTATCCTGAAGGGAATACCTGTGGCATTGATATTATCTATGGCTTTCATTTGCAATTCACTTGCACCATCAACCCCTACAATTTCATCATAAGCTTTTCCCAGTGAATGAATACTTACCAGAAAATCAGCTATACCTGCTTCTTTAAATTTCTTACAATATTCAATCTTGTGTAAAACCAGTGCATTTGTGATTAAAGTAGGCTTTAACCCGATTTCATTGCAGTACCTTATTAACTCATGAATATCCCCATAAATCGTAGGTTCACCGCCTTCAATATCAACAGCATTATTTTTGTAGACATCAACCAGAGTTTTGCATATTTGTTTTGCTTTATCAATAGACATAAAAGCATGTTCCGGATGTGTTATATCTTTAATTTTGCTGGAATAATAACAGAATTTACATCTAAGATTACAGGTCTGACCAAGCCATAGCGATCCACGTCTACTCTTTACCCTGCAATTTGTCAATTTATATCCATCACGTTCAATTATTTTTGTCTGCATATTTATTTCCATTATTTAATTTCGTCCAGTCCAATTGCAAGCCTTGTATCTTTGGACATTATTCTGACATCATGGGCTTTTTCCCATAAGTTTCTGTTGTTTATTCCTATTTGTCTCAATTCTTCTTTGGGAGTAGTGATAATTTGTTTTATCTGGTGTTTAATTTGAGCACGTTTATAGTTTTCATCCATTAATATTGAGAATCCGCAGTTATTTTCCTTAACATAATTATTTAGATGCCAGTCCGGGTGTCCGGCTGAAATAACAGGCTTTCCAACACACAAATATTCAGATAATTTAGTGGATAACGAATTTTTAAACAACAAAAGATTTACAGGGTTAAATGTAACTGTGGTCAACAAAAAGTCAGAATTTAAATAAACATCTGCTAATTTTTCTCTGGATATATGACCTTTGTAGAACACTGCATCTGGAACGGAAATCAAATTAGCTCTTGGTGCAAATTGCCATGGGGTATAGATATACAGATGAACTTTAAAATCTTCACTATTTAACTCTGCTACTGCGCTTGCAATAACTTCAAGTGTTTCACCCTGTAATTTAGAATTTAATGCACCTGCATAAGCAATAACAGGGATTTGATTATTTGTAATAATTTGTATTGGACTGAATTCACTCTTTAATAAGTCAAAATTACAGTTGTTTGCCGGTTTATGTTCATAACCTGTAAGATTAGTTATCTTTTCAGAAAGTCCCGGTGAATTAGTAGTGCTTGCAAGAGATTTACCTGCAGCTATTTTCATATTTTTAACTGATATTTTATGCCAGATTTTGGCAAAAATTCCCATTTCAGAGGCTTCCCTTTCTAACCAGTCATCCATATGAAGAATTACCATTGGAACATTGAAATATGATGCGGCTTTAATTGCCAGTTTTAAATATCTGAGGGAAAGTCCGGAAAAATAAATTATTTCCGGCATGAAATTTTGTTCTTTTGTCTGCTTTAGTACAAAGTTAAAATCTTTTTTTACAAGATAATCAATAAATAAAACTTTAAAGAGCCTGCTAATAAAGCTGTTTTGTTTAAAAGCTTTTAATAGCTTTGGAAAGCGTGGTTGTCCAAGATAAACAAATCTTTCTGCATATTCAGGAGCAGGTGTTATATTACGGTATTCAAAAAAACCCAAGAGCTTTTCAGGAGGGAGTCCTTTTAAAACAGAATATACAACAATTCCGCCTCCTTGTATGGAGCTTATTGCATTTTCAGCAAAATAAAGAACATTTTTAATCTTTTTTTTATTTATCATCTCTTTATCCAGCATATTTACTCTCTAACTTAAACGAGTTTGTATTTCCAAAGGCTCCTCGCCTTCGAAAATAACGCTCCTATTACAGGTTTTAAAAAAATCATTTGCTTTTTCAACAAAATCAGTACAAAGCATAATATTATCATTATTTATAAACGGAATATTTCTATATTTTTCCCAAACTTTGAGATTATCTCTATTATGTAATTCTGGAGATACAATACATACTTTTTTATTTTCACTTAAGTACTTTTTAATTGTAAGTTCGTCAATCCAATCTTCGTTAAAACAATCCAGCCATACACCCTGTGCGTTTTCATAAAGAGATGGTATTTTTTCATATTCACTTTGTCTTGTAAATACTTTAAAGTCTCTTTTGATATATTGCAGCCCGTCAGGAACTGACATATCAAAGACGAAATAATTTTCTATTTTATATTTATCCAACAGACTTTTTAAAGAATCCTGCAATCCATCTGATTTAATATTCAAAGCAAGAGGTAAAGATTTATCGTATTCTGAAAAAAGCTTTAGGAATTGTTCAAAAGACAACTCATTACCTGATGGGATATCATGCGATATTACTAACCGGCCATTATAGTCACGTATATCTGTTTCCACACCAATCCCAGCTTTAAAAGACCGACAAAAAGCAGTATCTGTATTTTTTTCCGAAGATTCTTTCCAAAAACCCCTATGGCAGAGTAAAATCATATTTACCTCTAATACTGTTTTGTGGTTTCTTTAATCTCATTAACCTGCCTTGCCAGTTCGCTTATGTTGTTTCTCATTTCTTTAATCTGGTTACAGGTATCGTTAAATTGTTTTCTTTCTTTCAATGTCTGTAGATCAACCCCTCTAACTATACCCGACCAGAGTAAAAATCTTTTTGTCCATGATTCAATATTGATAGGCAGGAACAATTTATTATCACAATATTTTTTGTATAAAGCTAACCATTCTTTATGGCTATAAATTGATACCCAGTCTACGAGCCTTATTTTATCATATTTTACCCATGAGATTTGCCATTTTTCAGGCTCAATTAATACAAGATTGTTAGCAAATGTTAGTTCAGTAAGTTCAATATTATGCCCGGAGGTATCCCACTGGTGATCACAATGAATAACATTATATTTTTTTAAAAAACTTATCCATATATACTGTTCAGGACAGTATCTGGCAAGATCAGGAGGGTAATAATCAAGGGTAGGTCTTGGATTAAACTCAAACCATCTTGAAGTTTCCGGTTCTTTAGCTAGAGGAATATCCCATATGTTTACAAGATCCTCTTTTAATCCAAAAAATACCAAATCACTTGGATGAAATGGATATGGACGAAGCCATCTTGGATTTCTTGAGAAAAAAGTACAGGCTAAAACTCTTTCTTTTAGAATGTTAAACTGGTCAGATTTTTTCTTGTATTTAGCAAAATATTTCAGGAAATTAGCACTTTCAAGGATAACGTCACTTCTTAATTTAAGAACATATTTTTTGTTTGCTTTAAAAATACCGTTTTTTGTAGAGACTATTTGCCTATTTACGTTATTTAAAACCTTAAAAAAGTCATTTCTATAGTATGAACCGGGATCATCATTTTCAACAACTATGTCATATTCAAGACCATCCAGATTAGAATCTTTCCAGGTAGATAGAATTATTTCGGCGCCTGGCAAAAATTTCCGTATATTCTTGAGACAACGAGATGTAAGTTTTTCTCTATCCGGACTAATAGGATCATCTACAATAGGTCCTTGTACAACTACAGAAATTTCACCAGCTTTTATCTTTTCTCTCATTTTTTTCTCTTTCCCCAACCCATTTAGAGAATTTTATACATTCTATCCATTAATTGCTTGTTTTTAGAACCACTTATTATGATATGATCCCATTTCACCGGATATGTTTCGTTAATTGGCAAATTAGCAAGTTCAACGAATTGAAAACGAAGATCTTTAAAGTATTTGCTGAGATCATTATAGACAAATCCTAAATCTCCCGGAGTTATCCAAACATCAGAAGCACTATTTGTACTTTTTGCATCGGTTTTATCATCCAACCAGGCTGCATGGTTCTCAGGAATTTGTGATGAAGTAATGCTGGGATAAAAGTGCATCTGAACATAAAATACACCATCATCTTTTAATACTTTGCTTATTGATTCAAAAATACTGTTTCGTATTGATCTTACACAAATATGCTGTAAAGTGATCATCGAATAAACCAGATCGTAATGATTTTCAGCAGCCTCACCACAATCATTTCCGTTGGTCTGATAGAGGTTACTGGATTTTAAGTTTGAAGATTCTCTTGCATATTGGAGCATATTTTTGCTGATATCGGCTCCGTCAACTGAAAAACCAATCTTTGTAAATTCCTGCATTAATCTGCCGACACCACAGCCAAAATCCAAAATTTTCAGGTTATCAGGCAATTTCGAAAAACAATCTTTTACTTCAAGGATTGTTTCACCTTTTAGATCTTTAACATTTCTGTCCATGAAATCGTTTAAAACGTAGGTTAAAAATGTACGGCCTTGTCTTTCAAATGTTTTATAGGCAGGACTGACTAATTTCTTTGCATTGTCTATAGAATTAGCACGAGTATCATAGAAGGTCTTTTGCATTTCTATATACTGATCTGTTTTCATCCTTGTTCTCCAGTCTGCCTACTAGTATAACTTAAAAAATTTTGCGGATAGCAAATTTTAAATTATAATTAATTGTAATTTTAACATATTAAATGTTAAACAACCTAGGAAGCTGTAGTCTGGTTATAAAGATTTTATTAACCTTGATATAAAAATGGAATAGGCAGTGGATGGAGATAATATGAGTGTTTTAGAAACTAATATCTCGAAAATCAGAAAATATAATCCTAAATTAGCAAGCAAAATCAGTATTCATGAATTTACTAATGATGCAAAGTTTGAGCTTGTTAACGCAGTATCAAAAGATGTGAATATAATTTATAACGGTATAATGATTCATAATCCGGATAATCCACAGCTCGAAGCTATTGAAGTCTTAAATCAGAAGTGTATTACTGATGATAATTCAACAATAATTTTACTAGGATTAGGATTAGGATATTTATTTAAAAGGGCGTATTTAAACTGTAAAAATAAAATTATTGTTTTTGAACCTAATATGGATATTCTAAGATTTACACTTGAAGTTGTTGATTTTTCTGCTGAACTCTCGGATGAAAGAGTATGTATTGCAAATACTCAGACTGAATTAGTGAAATTTTTAGAAGAAAGCTATTTATATCAAGCACCTGTGAATTTTTATTCTTTACCTTCAAGTAATAAACTTTATCCTCAAGAATTAGAAAGATTAAAAAACGAATTACCTTTGATTATTTCTCATCTTGAAGGAAATTATGTATGCCTGTTTAGTAAATCTTACCAATGGGCTACAGAAGGAATGAAAAATCTTCCAGATTTAATAAATTCATATAATATAGATGCGCTAAGAAATAAATTAAAGTCAAAACCTGCAGTTATAGTTTCATCTGGACCTTCTTTAGATAAAAACATTCCTTTTTTAAAGCAGTATAGAGACAAAATAATTATATTCTGTGTTGCTAATGCTTATAAGTCTCTTGTTAAACATGGAATAAAGCCTGATTTCGTTAATTTTATTGAAGTTATTGATAATTCAGCTTTAGTTAAAGATATGGACATTTCTGGTGTTTATCAAATCGTTCAAACATTTGTTAGTAATAACGTACTCAAATTAAATGCCGAAAAAAAGTTTGTATTTTACTGTCATAACGACATTGTATCAAGGTGGATAGCTCAAATAACTAATTTCTCCGTTCAGGATTATGAAAATAAAGGAACTGTTTCTTATTCAGCCATGTATTCCGCATATATGATGGGTTGCAGTCCAATAATTCTTGTTGGGCAAGACCTGGCTTATGTTAATGGGGAATGTTATTCGTCTGATAGTACATTTGGTAAGGCATATTCGTGTATTAAAGATGAAAATGAAGAGAAATTTAAACTTGTTATAGAAGATGTCCAGAAATTTACTGATTATTGTGATCCTGCACACAAGACACTTTCTGAAATAGAACTTAAGAATTTGGCTCAAAAAATTGCTGATTTTCCCATTACTCTTATAAAGGGTCAAAATGGCGATATGATTCCTACAAATCCAAATTATGCAAGCTTTATCCATTTTTTTGAAGAATTTGCATATGACAAGTCGGATTCATCTCTTAACTTAATAAATTCGTCTACAGGGGGAGCCCAAATTGACGGATTTAAAAACTTGGAATTAAATGAAGTGCTTGAAAATCTGCCAACATTAGATGATTCCGTCGAAAATATAATTGAAAAATCTTTATCTGAGCAAGTTGCTTTTACGAAAGAGAATGTAGATGAAATCCAAAAAAATCTAAATCTAATGATTGAAGATATAAATAAATATATTCCTATGGCAAAAGATACTTATGAAATATCTAATACACTTATTAAAGAGCTTAAAAGACACAATAAAAATCTTCAAAAGATAAATAGGTCAGTGAATTCTTTAATAATTAATTATTACAAAATCAAGGAAAATTTGTTTGACAAGTACATAATTCTATTAAATTGCGTATTTGAGGAACTTATTGAATTAAATCCCTTTCTTGAAAATGATGATTGTATAGCAAGTTTAGAAGGTTTAAATAAACTCGCTCTGTTATCTAAGAATTTCTATGAAGCGTTTTTAAATAAGGTAATAGAATTTAAATCCATATCCCAAAGCAGCTATTCTCAACTTAAAACACATAATCTGCACAATGAATTAATTGTTAAATAAGTTTTGGTAATGGTATAAAACAGAGCGCAGGAAAATGAAGAACAGGCTTGGAATATGCACAAGCATTCCCGCTTCGCATGAGCCTTTTTCGCTTATTAACTTATTTTGTCATTTTTAGCAAAACAGGCTCTTAAATCTAAGTACAAGTTAATTTTCTGTACAGCTACATATAACCATAGTTCTTGAGAATCATTTTTTGTTTTATCCTCTGAAAACAGGATTTATCCTTAAATGAACACTAATATACTGAAATAAATATTTTTAAAATACCTATAAATAGGCAAAATATATAATTAATTCTTTTGCAAAACCTCAATTATTTGAGATTTGCTAAAGAACGGTATTTTTGTTGCGTATATAACGGTATTGAATAGATATTTTAATAAATTGTATTTAAGGAAGGAGGTACAAAATGGTAGCAAGTATTAGTAGTAGCAATTCAAGCCAGATACAGGAACTAATGGCTGAAATGCGAAAAAAAATAAAGGCAGCGGACACTGATGGGACGAAAGGTCTCTCAAAAGACGAATTATCATCAGTAAATACTGATGATAATGTTGGAGGTGCCAATTTTTTAAGTAGTTTGCAGAAGAGTTTTGACAAGATAGACACAGACAGTGATGGCCAATTAACTCAGGATGAAATTGAAGCTGCAAAACCAAAAAAGCAGCCGATGGGTCCGCCACCTGGTATGTTTATAGAAAATATGACCACATATGATACAGACAATACAACAGGTTTATCAGAAGACGAGTTATCTGCAATAAATACTGATGACGAAGGTGAATCTAACTTTATCAGTAACCTAACAAAGGATTTTGATAAAATTGATACAGATAGTAATGGTCAGTTATCTCAGAAAGAAATTGAAGCTTCAAAACCGGATGGTCCGCCACCAGGCCCGCCACCTGAAATGATGTCAGAAGAAAATACCGACAGCGATTCGACAAACTCAACTGAATTGAGCAATAACTTGCTTAGTTATTTCACAAAGCAATATTTAAACTCATATAAAAATAACATTTCTGATTCAACGTCATCACTTAGCTTAACTGCTTAATAAAATGATCGAATAAGGAGACTGAGTAAAACTCAGTCTCCTTATTATTTTAAAATTTAAATAACAAGAATCCGCCTATGATTCTTCTCTAAAAAACAAAAATATCTGTTAAAAATGAAGTAAACCTTAGAATGAAGTTAATATGTATATCAAAAGCCATGTATGAAATATAGAAATTATCAATATTGGTACAGATATGTAAACATATCCTCTCATAAAACTAAGCACTTCACTGAATTTTTCTCTCATCCTACTTCCCCTTATAAAAAATGCAATACAATCTCCCCATATCAAAACCATATTTGCCTGTCTTTATTAATGGTTAAGAGTATAGATTATGTTAAAACATTTTTTGACTGATTTTATATATTTTAATAGTCTGATAAGCTAACCAGCTTTACAGCACCCTCTATTACTTCCTCCAAAAGTACTGTCATCAGGAAAACTCCGATTAGTCTCATATTATAAATAGTATGCAAGAATTTTATATAACCTGGCTGGATAGTCTTTAAATATTTGAGTAATCATTATGGCTAAGTTAATTAAATCAGGCATTATGAATTATCTATGATTTTAATGCCATAAAGCTTTTAAATATCTCCTTTTTAGAATTTTTCTATTGCAGGGAATTTGAAGATTTATAATACAAAAAAATCAATTTTTAAGGCTTTATTGTGTAAATTATTTGTAATAAATATTTGGGTTACTCAAATTTTGTAGAAATAAAACGGTAAAAATATCTTCATGCTTGACGGAATTGAAGATTTCGTTATTTAATCAATGTAATAATCAAAGGATTAATTGCATGCTTTTAAATAACATATCCCGCTATATAAAAGACAAAAAACAAAAAGGCGCGAATATTAAAGTTCCAAAGATTGTTGAAGAGTTGGAAAACTTTTCTGTATCATCCAATAATAAGACGATAAAAATAAGAAAAGCCGATATTGTTGAAGGAAAAACTTTGGAAATAAAAGCAGTAAAAATAAAAACTAAAGTTTCAGGTTTTACTTATTTTTTGGACGGCATCGAAAGAAAAAGGCTGCTTTTTAATCAAAATTTCATACCGGTTACTTACGGTTATGTAGCCGCTGCTATTATGAAAAGAACCGAAAAAAAAATGCACTCCATCGGACTTGAAGATTCCTCTGAAAAATTATATTTGCCTTACAAAGAAGATAAAAATGCACCGGATAATTATTTTGATATTGAAGATTTTATTAATTTTGGAATAATTCCGTGTAATATTGGGATTAAAGATGAAGAAACAGGCATTTATCCTCAATTCCCAAAAGAATTTGAACAAAAAGCTCATAGTGATATTCAGGAAACAAGGGGTAAGATTGAACGAGGCTTAGCTGTGCAGTGGCTGAATAAAGACTTTGATGACGGATGGCTGTTTGTAGACGGAAGACTTGAAAACAAGAATAGTGAGCTTCTATCAAGCTCACAAGTTGCAGGAATTATCAAATCACACCACGTTTATTACTTCAATCCAAATGATCAAAATAAGATTTTTAATCTTAAAAAAGGCGAACGATCGAGTGTTTTTCAGCCAGAAAAGGAAAATATTTTTAGCTGGTATTTAAGACTTCATGAAAGTAACAATGGCGGTATTGATTTTGGAATTATTAGAATTGAAATACCGGCAAACGAAAAATTATTGAATCAGGTGGACGAAATAAGCAGCTGGGTACTTCTTGAAAGAAACCCTGTAGCATTTCCGGCATCAAGGTGGGACAGAATGATCTATCCCATCAAATACTGCGAAGATTATTTAAAAAGCAAAGCTCCAAGTTACACTAAAATCGAAAGCATTGCTTAAAATGGAGGATAATGGTCAAATTGTAAGTGATTAAATTAGTGTCATGCTGAACTTGTTTCAGCATCTAGCAAGACCCTGAAACAAGTTCAGGGTGACACAAATAAAATTTAAATAAATATAATCAGTCATTAATTACTCAATACCAAATGGAGAAAAAATACTTATGGATGTTGTTGATATAAGAACCAAAAATGATATAAAAACTGTAGGAAGAGTTGTTGCAACGGAAAAGAACCCTAACACAGCACAAACATTTAACTTCTGGACAAACCTTGATTCTCCTGTCGGTATAGGAACTATTGTTAAAGTTGTTGATGATCGAGGAGAGAAAGAAGTATACGGCATTGTAACAGAAGGTATAAGCTATACAGACATAGCAGCACCAATGCAGGATTATATAAGTTCCGAGGGAAATCCTGAATCCGGTATTAACGCCCAGACAGACAGACCTGAAATTAGATATTACACAGCTTCTGTGTTAAAGATGATACCTGAAGAACCGATTCAGCCGATTTCGATTGGCAGTGTCTATCTTGCAGACGATGAAGCCGTTAAAAAATCCCTCCGAATGGACAAATATGCCGATGAAACTGGAATTCCAATCGGACTTTATGTAAACGGTGATAATCAATCACCTGTTTATCTCGATTCAAAATTCCTTATTGGACCTGAAGCAGCACATATTAACGTAACCGGAGTATCGGGCCTCGCAACTAAAACAAGTATCATAGAATTCTTAATGAGCAGTATTTATCAGCATTATAAAGAAGATGTGGCCGCAGTATTATTTAACGTTAAAGGTTCAGACCTTCTTTTCCTTGATCAGCCTGCAGAAAATCTGACAGAAGAAGAACTCAAATATTACGATAAACTTAAAATGGAGCCAAAGCCTTTTGAGAATGTGCAGTATTATGCGCCTTACAAATCTGATAAATTTAACTTAAATACGTTGAGAACAAATGAAGACCTGATGCATAACGTGAATGCCTTAAGCTGGGGGCTTAACGAAATATTTGATCACGTTCAGGTTGTCTTAAATAAGGATGATATAGATGCCAAAGCAGACGCTTTTCTTTCATTTATGAAAGAAAAGATCATTAATATAGATAAAATTGATTCATATTACTGCATGCATAAGAAGATAACTAACTTCACCGACCTTGAAGACTGGTTCCAAAGAGTATTTACAGAGTCTGAAGGCAGTGAAGAAAGAGGCAACAGCGAAGGCAAATCTCAATGGAGAGGACATGCCATTGCTACTATCAGAAAGGTTTATAACAGGCTAATAAATATTACTACAAGATGCAAAGGGCTTGTTACTAACAGTTCGATAAGTCACGACCTTCCATGGGGCAGTTTTGAAGACAGAGCTGTTTATGTAGTTGATGTGGCAAATGTTATTCCTCTTGCACAGGATCTTGTATTTACAAGGATAGTTGAAAAACTCAGAGAACAACTTGAACAGGGAACACTTGGAGTTAAAAAAGTTATTGTGTTTGTGGATGAGCTTAATAAATATGCTTCAAGCGACTCAGGCAATTCATATTTAAAACAAACATTGCTTGAAATTTCAGAACGTGGAAGATATTTAGGCTTAATTTTATTCTCAGCACAGCAGTTCAAATCTCAGGTGCATAAGCGAATAGTTGGAAACTGCGGCACAAGCATTTACGGACGTATGGATATGGATGAACTTGCAACGCAGGGATACAGCGTTATGCCATCAACTATCAAAGCCGAATTAACTGTACTTGAAAAAGGAAAACTTCTTATCAGGCATCCTCATTTCAACCAGTATATTTTTGTCAGATTTCCAAGACCTGCCGTTATGACAAGTCAGGACGGACAGAATAAATTTAAACCCGTACCTGAGAGATCATTTGAAGACGCTATGATATTTAACTTTAAACGTCTTGATAAAAATATAAAATTATCTGAAATAAAAGACGCTATAATAGGAGTGGATACTGAGGAGGTTTTACGGGCTTTTAATGAAACTGAGAGAAAAGGTAAGGAAAATCCTCTCGAGTATTTTAAAAAGATTCTTAAAAAGAAGCCTGAACGCACAAGTTTTACGGATTCATATTCCCCTTCCGTAAAAACTCCAACAATAGATGATTTTTTAAATGATTAGGAAAAATATATGAAACTGGTCCATCTTGCAGACTTACATTTAGGTTACAGGGCTTATAACAGGTTAAGTCCCGAAGGCTTGAATGTAAGGGAAAAAGATATATTAAAGGCTTTTAAGGAAGCTCTGGATAAAATTTCAGAGCTTAATCCTGATATCATCGTTATGGCAGGAGATATTTTTCATAAACCCAGACCCAGCAATTCATCTATTTATATAACTATAAAACTGCTTCAGATTTTCAGGCAAAAATGCAGTGCACCGATTATTATGATTTCAGGGAACCATGAAGCCGTTAAATCTGCCGAAGCCGGTAATGTGCTGAGTATTTTTGAAACTGTTATTCCAAATGTCAGGGTTATTAACGATAATATTCAGGAAATTACTCTGGAAAATTTAAACACTTCAATATTATGCGTTCCTCATGGCGGACTCTCTGATATTGAAAGAGCTGTTTTAAAACCTAATAAAGACTTTAAACATAATATACTGGCAATTCATGGAACATACGAAAATTGTCCTGAACTGGCAGGCTATGGAAACGGAGCACTGATTAAGGACTCTGATATAAATCAGGCTGACTGGGATTATATTGCTTTCGGGCATTATCATAAATTCACAGAACTTGCGCCAAATGCTTATTACAGCGGAGCAATTGAAAGAACTACAACAAATATCTGGCAGGAAGCCAATAATAAAAAAGGATTTATTATTTATGACTTTGAAAAAAGAGAATGCAAACATATAAGCCTGAGCAGTCCGAGAAAAGTCATCGATATAAAGAAAATTAACGCAAAAGACCTTACAGCAGTTGAGATTAATCAAAGAATCGATGAAGAAATCTCGAAAATTAATGACCTTGATAAATATATAGTCAGAATGACAGTAGAAAATGTTGATCCTGTTGCAATGAGAGAAATTGACTACAAGAAAATCAGGGAAATAAAGAAAACAGCAGTTCATTTTCGTTTAAATTTAATTAAAAGAGATTTTTCTTCAACCCAGAATGAAGATGACGAGCCTATTCAGCATAAAAAAGGACTCTTTGAATACCTTGATGAAGAAATATCAGAATTTGAACTTAGTCAGGGTATAGACAGGGAAAAATTCAGCAAACTTGCCAAAGAATATCTCACAGCAGTTAATCAGGGATAAACGAAGAAACAGTGAATATTTATAATCGATTTAATTTATATTTTTGTGTCATGCTGAACTTGTTTCAGCATCTAACTAGACCCTGAAACAAGTTCAGGGTGACACGTTTAACAGTTATTATTTGCTCATTACTAACAAAGGAAAAAAGATGCGGCTTATTTCGCTAGAACTAGAAAACTTTAGACAGCATGCCTCGACAAAATTGGAATTTACCGATGGCATAACTATAATAAATGGCGCAAACGGCTCAGGAAAGAGCACCATTCTTGAAGCTATCTCATGGGCTATTTACGGAACTGAAGCCGCAAGAGGCAATAAAGATTCTATCAAATGGAATAAAGCACCTGCAAGAACAAAAGTAAAAGTAGAGCTTGTCTTTGCCCTTGAGAACGAAGTATTCAGAGTAATACGAGAACTAAACAAGGCAGAAATTTATCTTGAAGGCAACCAGTCTCCTTTGGCAGTAACGCAGGATGAAGTAACAAAATATTTAATCGAAAAACTTGGAATGAACAGGACTGAGTTTTTCAATACTTACTTTACCGGACAAAAGGAACTTAATTTTCTTAGCGGCAAAGGCACAATTGAGCGAAGAAAATTCATTTCAAAAGTTCTCAATTATGACAAGGTAAAAGAAGCTCAGGACAAAGTTCGCATTGACAAGAACAATATCAGCAATGAAATACTTGGAATGAAACAGGGACTCACAGATATAGAAGCTCTTGAAGAAGAAAAAAAGCAAACATCAGATAAGTTAATCATTACAACTAAAGCTTTTGAAGAAAAACAGGCTGAATTTAACAATTTTACTCTGGAGCTTGGCAAACTTCATCCAGACTGGTCAAAAATTAAATCTGTTAAAGATGAGCATAATAAATTATCTGCAGAATTGAAATATATTTGCGTCAGGATTGAAGACACGGAAAAAAGCATACTTAATCTAAAAACAGAACATGACAGCCTTGAGAGCAAATCAAAAAAACTCGCGGATCTTGAAAAACATCTTGATGAATACAAAAAAATTGAAGCTCAGATTGCTGAACAGGAAAAACTTCAGCACCACGAGCTGGAAAAACAAAAACTTCTTGAAAGATTTGAAAATTTTACGCAGGAAGTGCTTACTCTTGAGAAAAAGCTTAATGAAATACAAAATTCAGCTAACTCAGGTAAAAAGGCTCTTTCTAAAGCAGATATCCTGAAAAAAGAGATTGCTGAAATAAAAAATAAAATCCAGACAGACTGGACGGCATGGTCTTCGGCAAAGCAGGAAATCAAAGCTTTAAGAAAGCAAAAAGAACAGGAATTAAACAAAACTGCAAATCAATTCTCGATTATTGAGCAAAAAGGAGAAAATGGAGCTTGCCCGACTTGCGAAAGAGCTTTAAAGGGTGAATTTGAAAAAGTTATCGGAAATTTAAAATCTCATGTTGAAATCTTAAGCAGAGAAATTCAGAAATTTATCGAAAAAGAGGAAAAACTTGACTCTGAACCTGAAGAAATTAAAGAAAACCGTAGAATTCTTGAAGAAAAAGAAAAAGAATACGAAGTTTTAGCAAGAATACAGGGAAAACTTGAAGAAGAATTAAAACTTTTTGAAAATATCAAAACAGAAGTGGCAAATAAAAAGGAATTTAAACTACAAACGGAAGAATCGATAAAAAAAATTCCAGAAGGCTTTAACGGGGAACTTCTTAAAAAACTTAAGGAAGATTTTGCAGCACTAAAAAGAATTTATGAAGAAATACTCGGGTTAAAAGCACAGGTTATAAATAAAGATAAAAGTAAAGAGGCTTTAGATACTGCTGTAACAAACAAGTCAGAACATGAAATAAAAAGAAAAGAATTGGAAGAAGGTATTAACAAACTTAATTTCTCAGAAGAAGATTATAAAATACTAGAAGAACAAGTATTAAATACTGAAAAAGCTTATAATTCAGCCAAGCTTGAAACAGCAAAAGCAGAAGGTGAATTAAAACAAATAAAAGCAATTTTTGAAAGAATCCTTGACTCAGAAAAAAGTTATAAAGTGAAAATTGAATTCATAAAATCCCGACAAACTGAGCTAAACCACCTTATCGAACTTGACAGGTTTTATGGTCAGTTTCTTGAAAAACTCAATAATCTGGCTAGGCCTGAAATATCTGAACTTGCCAGTAGATTCCTGGCTGAACTGACTGATGGCAGATATTCTATACTTGAACTTAATGAAAAATACGAAATATGCCTCTATGATGACGGAGAAATTAAACCAGTTATTTCCGGTGGTGAAGAAGATATTGCCAATCTATGCATAAGGCTTGCAATATCTCAGATGATAGCCCAAAGATCCGGCAGAGGTCTGTCACTTTTGATACTAGACGAAGTTTTTGGCTCTCTTGATGAAAACAGGAGAAACAATGTGGTTTCATTGTTAAATAGCCTCACTAACAGCTTTGATCAGGTCATTCTTATAACTCATATTGACGACATAAAAGAAGGCATAGACAATATTATAAAAGTTGAATATGACGAAGAAAAAGGATATAGCACAGTTACAACATCTGAAACAAATCCCGGAAAAGTTAATATTGAGGAACTGTCATTATTCTAGCCATACACAGTATCTAATGTTTCTTATACATATTTTTATCACTGTTTAAGGCTGTATGTGAATCTTTGTATTGTGTCATTCTGAATTTATTTCAGCATCTAAAGGATTATAAGGTACTGGAGCACCAAATAGGGACATGGTTGGTTCGATTCCTCCCCTCGAAGTGCAGTCATTTCAGGATGATACGAAAAAATTTTTAAAATATACAAGAATTTAATCTTTATTATTAATATAATCAACTTGAACTGCTAATAAAATAATTTTTTTAATAAATTAGAATCTTCAAACTTAGTTTTAATAGTCATCCCGACCCCATTCGGCTTCGCTCAGGGCAGGCTCCGTGGAGGGATCTTGCCAATAAACGCTTTTAATACATAATGAAAATTAGTAAGACCCATTTGACGATTTAGCAGTTCAAGTTAATCAGTCTAACTTTTTCTAAATTAGTCATTGTAAAGAGTTCAAAAAAATTATAAAATATTCATGGCATATAGAAGGTAAATTTGACATAAAGTAAATATACACTTGTTAAAAAGGATAATAAATGTCAATTGCATACATAGGTTTAGGTTCTAATATTGGCGACCGAGTTGGTTACGTTCAACAGGCGCATATGCTGCTTTCTGATACAGAAAATATAAAAGTTTTAAACAGCTCCAGCCTGTATGAAACTGAACCTGTCGGTTATACTGATCAGGAATGGTTTATAAATGCCATATTAGAACTAGAAACGACTTTAGAACCTATGGACTTACTGAAAGAATGCCAGAGGATAGAAAATCAACTTGGCAGAAATAGAACTAATGACATGCCAAAGTGGGGACCCAGAACTATAGATCTTGATATTTTATTTTATGATAATCTTATAATTGCGAAAGATGAGCTGCAAATACCTCATCAACAGGTACACAGGAGAGCATTTGCTCTTGTTCCTCTCTTGGAACTGGCGCCTGATTTAATTCATCCTGTATTAGGCAAGAATATTATGGATCTGCATAGCGATCTACCAGCTCCAGAGGAAGTATATTTATATGGCACAAGATTCCTTGACATCTAAAATTAGCCTATCTATCAAGAATAGCGGCAAAAAGCCTGCTTTTATTCCTTTTATAGTTTCAGGCTACCCTGATTTAGAAACAACAGGCAAATTACTCTTACTATTGCAGAAGCACAAAGCTGCTGCAATAGAGCTTGGAATCCCTTTTTCTGATCCGCTTGCAGATGGTCCTGTTATTCAAAATGCTGCAAAAAAAGCAATTGATAACGGAGTTACGATAGATAAAATTTTTGGTCTTCTTCAAAGTCTGAAGAATGACCTTAAAACCCCGGTCATATTGTTTTCATACATTAATCCTATTATCAGATACGGATTTGAAGAATTTTTAATAAAAGCAAAAGATGTAAATGTCAGCGGTGTGATCATTCCTGATCTTCCAATAGAAGAATCTGAGGAATTTGCTGCTCTCTGTAAAAAATATGATATGGATTTAATAATGCTTGTTGCACCTACTTCAGATAAAGAAAGAGTGCTGCAGATTTCCAGAGCTTCAAAAGGATTTATTTATCTGGTATCTTCAACAGGAGTCACAGGAGTAAGAGAGTCGTTTTCCTCTGTTCTCTCAGAGCTTGTGAAAGAAATTAAATCCGTTTCAAATATTCCAGTCGCTGTCGGATTTGGTATTTCAAAGCCTGAACATATCCTGGAATTGCAAAATTTGGGAGTAGACGGAGCAATTATTGGCAGTGCTTTGATCAAAATAATAGATAATTCGGGAAATGACAGGAATTTATTATTGAATAATATTTCAAATTACATAAATTCACTTTACAGTCAGGTTTAAAATGATAAAAATTGCAGTTATAGGTGGAGGTCCGGCAGGTTTCATGGCTGCTATTTCGGCAGCAGAAGCTTCAAAAAATAATATTGAAATAGAAATATTTGAAAAAAAAGAGCCTTTAAAAACTATTTTGTACACAGGCGGCGGCAGATGCAATATTACAAATGCCACATTTGACTATAAGAAGCTTGCTTCTAACTATCCCAGAGGTGAAAAATTTCTTTATTCAGCTTTCAGCAAATTCGCAGTTCAGGAAACAATCGACTGGTTCAAGACCCATGGCGTCGAATTATATACACAGGAAGACGGAAGAATATTCCCAAAATCAAATGATGCAAATACAGTCAGGGATATGTTCTTAAGTAGAGCAAAAGAACTTGGCATAAAAATACGAGCACATTCTCCTGTTTCAATGATAGAACAAAGACAGGGTAAATTTTATATTTACGTTGATAAAAATCCTGTAATATTTGATAAAGTTATTATTTCAACCGGCGGAAATTATAGAAAACTCGAAGGTTCAGGATATGAACTGGCTAAAACTCTGGGACACCAAATTACGGAATTAAAACCAGCTTTAACAGCATTCGTGACAAAGGAAAAATGGCCTTCAATCCTTGCCGGTGTAACAGTTAAAGATGTCGAAATATCAGCAGTGTTTAAAGGCAAGCTTATTGCAAAAGATCATGGGGATCTATTATTCACTCATAAAGGAGTGTCTGGACCTTCTATATTTAAAATTTCATCTTATTGCGCCTTTTTAAGTTATAGCGAAGTTGAACCTCTTATTTTAAATTTTAATTTTCTATCCGGCAAAAATCCTGAAGAATTTGAAAAAGAACTCTTAAAAATATTTGATAAAAATTCTAAAAAGAATTTAAGCAATATTCTTTCTGATTATGCACCCAGATCATTAATATCGGTAGTTTTAGACACGGAATCAATAGATCATGACAAAAAGCCTTCTCAAATAACAAAGGAAGAAAGAAAAAAGATTATAAAACTTTTAACTGCTGCAACACTATCTGCCAAATCTCCTGCTCCTGAAGGTGAAATAATAACAGCAGGCGGAATTTATCTTGATGAAGTCAACCCAAAAACTATGGAATCAAAACTTGTTAAAAATTTATATTTTTGCGGAGAAATATTGAATATTGACGGTTTTACAGGTGGCTTCAATCTTCAGGCAGCATGGTCTACAGGATATTTTGCAGGGATAAATATAGACAAAGCCTAAATTCAGCATTTATTCAGTATTTAGCTTTTCCCTGTTACTGTTTTAACTGAGTTATGTTAATTTTTATTAATAAATTGTATATATCACTATTTAAAATAGCAATTTTTTTGTTTTATAGGTTTTATGATTATATAGGTTATTGTAGGCAGATATATTTAAAGGGCTTTTATGGGACATAGGTTGGGAATATATAACAACTTCCGGAGGGAAGCTGTTTTAAAAACAGATAATAATTCAACTAATAATAAAAGATTGATGATTAATAATTGTCAGTCTAATAAAAGTAATACGAGTTTTGGCGGCGGTTTTGGAGATTCTTTAACTAAAGCAAACAAGTGGCTTAATGACGGAAACTACGTTAAAGGTTTTTTAATACTTGATACAGGCGGATTTATTCTGCCTAGAATCTTTCAGGCTTTTTTACGAAATAAAGAAGAACTAGGCGGATATAATTATAAAGCTGCAACAGAAGAAGCTATCAGAGAATTCTTAAGCGGACCCGGAATTTTTGCTGTTCCGCTTAGCTGTATTTTACTTGCTAAAAACCAGATGGGTTCAGCAACCAATGTTGCCAACAATGCTCTTGACATACTTTCAGATAAATTTGAAAGCATGCCAAAAGAAGAAATAAAGACTGAATTTGGAACTACAAAGAAAAATTTCTATAAACGTATTATAAATGATGCTTTCAATACTCATCTTATTGAAGATACTGACAGTCAAAAGGTTGTTAATGAAATTACAGATAAAATTATTGAATTGGATACAAAACAAGGTGAATATAACAAAAATGGATTTTTTACAAAATTAAATTTCAAAAATCCTGAAATAAAAAAACTAAAAGAAACTATTAGTGGTATTAAATCTGACATAACTGAAATGGTTGTTGGTTTAAATAACAAGCATGGCAAATTTGCAAACGATAAGGCAACTATCGGCTTTGGGAAAAAAGGTGAATTCAATATAATAAACTTTGCCGATTATATGTCTAGCTATACAAACGATATAGTGAAAGAAGTTTGTATTGATAATAAATCAGCAAATAAAGCCGAGCTTATTCAAAAATTAAATACCCGAGCAAAAGGCGGTAAAACAGTCTTAAATCTGACCGCTATTGCCCTTACAGCAGCATTTACTTACTGTGTACCTATGTTATACAAGAGAAACAAGACATACCCGGGAACTGAAGGTCTTGTTGATAAATCAAACCCTGCCAGTCAGCCTTCCAAACAGGAGGCTAAATAATGAACATAAATAATTCAAACGTTGCTTTTCAGGGAAAGTTTATTGACACTCCTCTTATAAAAGTTGGAGAAACAGCAATTAAAAAGAAAAATAATATATTTTTAAATACGATTTTTAATAAAGATACTTTGGATTATGCAACAAAAAATATTAATCCATTTATGTACGGCTGGATGCTTATGGGTGTTGTTATCGGCACAAGATATTTTCAGGCAAGAGACAAGGATGAAAAAAGGGAAATATTAACAAGAGATGTTATAGGCCTCTCAGGTTATCTTTTTGCAATGCCTATTTTAATGAAAGGTATAGCAAGTCTGGTAGAAAAAAAGACAGGATTTCTGACATTCTTCAAAAAGAATGTTAACGATATTAAAGACAATGCCCCTGAAACTAATAAATCAAAAGGCCTTTTGAACTCAATTAAAGGATATGTTCTACAGGCAAAAGGCTACAAATTGTTATCATACGATAAAATAAAACAGACCTACCTTGTTGATAGCATTAATAACAATGATAAAATGAGTGATTTTGCAGAACTTATCATAAAAAATACAAGTGAAGAAAGAGATAATCTCAAAAAAATATTATCCTTTGCTTTTAAAAATGATAAAGATGTAAAAATTCCAAATAAAGACAATGCAGGAATTAAAACATGGCTTTTAGAACTTGAAGCAGATCCACAAAATGAACTTTTAAAGAAAATTAAAGGTAAATTTACAAAAGATGGTGTGGTTCATAAACAAGCTGATCTTTTAAAATCAGTTCCCGATCTCCTTGCACTTGTCTCAATAATCAGTTTGCTTGGCTGGTTCCTACCCTGGTTTAATATCCACTATACAAGAGCCCTTTATAAATCAGGCAAAAATAATCCTAATGCAACTCAGTCGACACAACAGCCAAAACCTGTTCAGCAGGTTCCTCAGGTAACAAAAACCAATTTAACTTCATCACAGAGTAATATATTTGCAGAATTTGTAAAATGATAAATACAGTTAAAAATACTACCTATTATAGAAGCAAAACAGATCTGAGAGAAAAAAATACCCCTCAGCCTTCGTTTAAAGGCGGCTTCAATAATGTTCTCGGTAATATTGAATCAAATCCGGTATTATCTCTGGTAATAATCGATTTATTTGGAATGATTATTCCCAGATCTATCATTGATTTAAAAAGAAACAAAGAAGAACTTGGGCATTTAAACTGGGATGCAGGAAGAGAAACTATCCTCAGAGAAGGTGTGACAAGTTTTCTGTTATTTTTTACTTCAGGACTGATTGCAACAGGTCTTGGAAATCTTTTCCTTAAACATAGATTTAAAGATGAAGGCATAAATACCCGCGCATTCATTGATTTTAAAACCCTGGAATCTTCAAAAGAACATCTGGACAAGATAATAGAAAGCGGTCAGTCTGAGATTTCAATAAAAGATTTAAGACAAAAATATATAGAATCAATGCTTGAAGATGCATCTTCAAGTATGCAGGGTGAATCTCTCTCAAAACTGGAAGAATCATTTGATACTGATGATAAAATAATAACAAAGTTTAAAGAATATGTTGGAAAAGAAGAACATATTAAGCTTGCAGATATTAAACAGGGACAAAAAGACATCAAAAAACAGTTTAAAAGACTGGAACTACACCATGAACTGGAACTTAAAGAACTGGATATAGCCGGTAAAATAAAAAAATTATTTGGTGAATCAAAGATCAATATTAAAAATGGTATTAATGATAAAAAAGGATTTTCCATCTGCGTCGATAATTTTATAAAAAATACCGTTATATTTGCGGATGATCTAATATTAAGACCTGCATTAAAAGTTGCTAATAAAACAAATCCTGATAATATCGGCGATACAAAAATAAATCTTAAAGAATTTAACAAGAAGTTTAGTGAAACTTTTGAGCATCTCAGAAAATTCAAAACCCTTAAACTTTATACAGCATTCTTTACCACTCTTGCTCTTTTGATAGCATTCCCAAGATTCAATATGTGGGTATCAAGAAAATTCACCGGTAATGATGAATTCCCTGGAGTAAAAGGGCTGTCCGGTGATATAGCAAACCCACAAAAAAAATCGGGATTATTCCTGTTCAAAAAACCGGAGGAAAACCGATTATGATAAATACAAGAATACAAAACAACAATAATAATGTAAATTTTAAAGGAATATCTCCTAATAAATTCCTGAAGACAGTTGATTTTGCTGATCAGTTCACCTCAACAGAAGCAACAATGTTCCTTTATACAGGTTGTATTATTTCAAGGCTCGTTAACTCGAGGGATAAATATGAGTTTAAAGAAACTCTGGCAAGAGACACAATGGGTTGGGCAAGTCTATTCTTTCTGGCTTCAGTCTTTGAAAAAACAGTGGGTCTTGCTATAGAAAAAATCTCGGGAAAAAACAATTCTAAAGATGTAAATCTGTTCTTAAAGGATAAAAATGAAGCTAAAAATCTGCCTACTTTTCTTCAATCCATTACCCCCTGGGATAAAAAATATGCAGTAAGATCCTTTAAAGATATTGAAACTCTCCCGAAAGAGATAGCAAAATCTTTGAGAGCTAAAAAAACAGCCCTTTATTTACTTAGCCTTGCCTTCTCAATCGGAGTAATAGGAATATTTATTCCATGGATGAATACCGTTACAACCAGAAAAGACAAAAAAAGAGAAGTAAATGCACTAAAAGCCCAAAAACATGAACCTGCCGAAATTAAATCAAAACCTGATTTAATGCAAGAATTTTTAAACCATACCGGAAATAAAAACACTAGTAATTAATTCTAATAAGAAATAATCCTCTGACACAGATCACTCCAAAAGAGGAACAAAATTTGCTGTATTTACCGCACATTACTGACTCTAATAAACTGTTTAAAGAGTCAGTAATGTGCTTTTTATTATTTTTATTAGATTTTAGTACTATTGAAAGATTCCTGTTTTTTTAACTTTTTGAATCTTCAAGTTCTTTGACAGCTATATTTTGGCATTTCATACAGAGAGGTTTTTGATAGTATTTCTTTGAAAAAATTGCAACTCGATTCGTAATTTTTTCTCCGCAAGAAGCACATTCAGGAATCATAACTTCTTCACTGCTGTTATCAGTCCTATTTTCTATCTTTGATAAAAAGTCTTCATCAAATTTCCCTTTTAAATCAGGTTTTTCGGTGAATTCTCTTTTCTTTTCATCAAATTTGCACCAGATTTTTGGACTTCTGTAAAGATATCTTCCTATTCCGAATTTTACTGCTGCTCTTTTTAAGGCATCTGATACAGCTGACTTTAAGGGTTCCCTGTCTTCACTGGAAGCTTCTCCTGCATCGGATTTTGTTGTTCCATGAATGGTTAGTTTACAGATAACCTGATTTGGAGAAATAACGTCATACTCATCCTGCCAGTTTTCAGAGCCAATGGCTTCATCAAGCCTGTCAAGAATAGTTCTTGCATCAACATAAGGAAGTGCAAGAGCTTTTCCGTCTTTGATTGCAGTTGGTTTGAACTTAATTTCAGAAGTATCAAACGGGGAAACTAATTTTTCTTTGAGTTCGTTCGTAAGTGTCATAAAGCTACCTCATAAATCTCCAATAGCCAACCCCGGCAAATTAATTGCCTACATGTAGCTATTTTTTTCTTAAACTTTAAACGTCGTGACAATATAATTATCAACTATTTACTTCATGATTTCAAATTTAATATGGTTCTTTTTATCTTAATTTTAGTTAATATTTGCCAAAGAAATATCAACTTTTTTACTTTACCTGTTTTTAATCTTACATAAAAATATTCCTGTAAAATAAGATAAGAAGATTGAGCAGTAATTTGATTAACTCCGGCTTTTTATGCATAAAACAGCCTGATCGAAGACAACAGGACATACCTGTTGCAATAGAAAGACGCTCTGGTAATGACAGAAGAAAAACTCCCAGAATTACTGATCAAATTAACAGGGATATTTATGCCCCATTTATCAAATCAGAAACTATTGATGCAACAGCACTAAGTTGTATACCTCCTGTTGATAAAATTGAGGAAATCCAGGATTGTGTAAAAGCAAAAAATTATTCAAAAGCTATTGGAATAACGCTTCTACTAGCAAACAGCTTTAAAAAAGATATTGGGGAACTAAAAGGGACTAAAAAAGAGATTTTAAATATATTCAGAACGAAAAAACTCTTATATGAAGATCATCAGACTCCTCATTCCTTTACTCAGGGGACTTTTATTGAAAAATTAGATAAAAGAAATATTTTAAATAAAATCGATAAAACATTATTTAATACTAAAATTTCAAACTTTATCTTAATGAAATTAGGTAAACAAAATATTCATGATCAGCAAACTGGCTTAAAGGATAAATTTAATGAACCTATCTATAAGATAAAAATTTTAGGAACAAAATCAGCCGAGATAATGGGCAGGATTTTATTGAGAATACCAGTTCTTGGTGTATTTACAATGTTTTTACTTGATCTGCCTCAGGTTATAAAAGTAAAGAATCATGTAAAACAATTCGTCAAATCAACAATAAATATATCTCTAATAACCATAGGTGGAGCTTTTTTGGGCGCAATAGGAGCATACTATCCGCCATTTGGACTGATTGGTGCAGGATTAGGGGCATTGTTAGGTAATAAACTAGCCAAGAAAATCAATGATAAATTATAAATTTAATATTCTTCCTTAACAACTTTAATTAATCTGTCAAATTCTTCTTTTTTTCCATTCATTTTAGCTTTGCTTTTTTCGGCTTCAAGTATTTCAATAATCGTATTTTTAGGTATTATTCCTTTATAATAAATCTATGAATAGTATTTTCCAGAGGTCTTACATGCAAATGTGCATCTCTTGCAAGCTCTTTTAATATCACAACAGGATCTCTTTTGATGAATAAATCTATAAAAGCTTTAAAAGAAAGATTTTCCTTATTTGTGTTCTGTTGAACAGATCCTGAATAAACATCCTGAACAGGAGTTTTAAAATCAACGCCTGCTGTATAGTTATTATTCCAGATTTTATAGGAAGGTGAATTCTGTCCTTCATTATTAATTTTTAACATCTTTGAATCTCTATTACTTTCTCCATTAACTTTATATGATTTAATAATTTTCATTAATGTATTTAATTAATCTATTATAACGTTCCTGTATACCTGACATGTCAGCCTTTTCTTTTTCGTTTTCAAGGACTTGGATTATTTCATTTTTAGATATTTTTTCTTGAAAATCTCTTCTGTAAATAGAAACTTCGAGAGGCCTGGAATGAAAATGCGCCTCTCTTGCAAGCTCTTTCAATTCTACTATAGGTGGTCTTTTAATAAATAAATCTATAAAAGCTTTAAAAGAAAGTTTGTCTTTATTTGAATTCTGTTGAACTGGTTTAGATCCTGAATAAACATCCTGAACAGGAGCTTTAAAATCAGCTCCTAATGAATAGTCTTTATTCTTGATTTCATAAGAAGGTAAATTTTGTCCCGCATTATTAACTTTTAACATAATTGAATCTCATAGTTATTATTTCTATTATATTTTATATAAAAATTATAAAAATTTAAATTGCCTTTTTTATTAAAAAGTTTTTCCTAAAGAAGAAGCAGGAAACTTATAGAAAAGTTTTTCTAAGTAATATACAAGCTTTTTGATATAATTAAATTACAGCATTGCTGCTAAATAAATGGAAAATCATTATGAATTGGTTAATAAGAACTGTTTTCAACTTTTTTAAGAAATTTTTTGACAGAATAAAAATATTTAATAATTCTGTTACTCAATATAAATCTGTTGGGAAAGAACTTTGTATTCCGTCCAGAGCATTCGTTAACTGGGGAATTTTTCTTGCTAATACAGGAAATCTTGACAAAGCATTAGAAAAATTTGAATCTTCAAGTTACATGCTTCCCAGAAACCCGGATAGCTACACTAATTGGGGTATTGCACTCGCCAAAATGGGCAATTTCGAGGAAGCTATTAACAAATTCATTGAAGCTATAAAAATTGATTCCAATTTTTCTAAAGCATACTCTCTATGGGGTGCTGCACTTGTTGAACTTGGCAGTATTGAAGAAGCTGAAAAAAAATATGCTATCGCATTAAAATTAAATTCAAGAGATAGTGAAATATATATAAATTGGGGAATTGCCCTCGCAAGACAAGATAATAAATATCTTGCAGAAGAAAAATTCAAAAAAGCGCTTCAAATAAATCCAAAATCCACACAGGCCATGTTTTTATGGGGTGTTGTCCTGGCAGAGCTTGAAAAATTTGATGAAGCTATTGAAAAATTTGAATTTGTAACTAAAAATAATCCGGGGCATGCAGATTCATGGCATTACTGGTCTGTCGCATTAACACGAATTAAACAATATGATGAAGCTTATAATAAAGCAAAAACAGCTCTTAATTTAAATCCGCTTAAAATTGAAGCTCATATTAATCTTGGAGAAATTTTAACTAATCTGGGCAAATATGATGAAGCAATTGAATGCTATGAAATAGCTCAGAAAATTAATACAAATATCCCGGATATTTACTTGTCATGGGGTATAACATTACAAAAATCCGGTGAACATACTGAAGCTATAGAAAAATTCACAAAGGCTCTTTCCCTTCAGGATAAAAATCCGGAAACCCTGTATTATTATGCTTTATCGTTAGCTGAAGTTGGCGAATGCGAAACAGCAATAAATCATTTAAATGAAGTTTTAGAACTTGATTCAAGATATGTTGAAGCATATATTAAGCTTGGTTCAATATATAATCTATTGAATGATCATGAAAAAGCCATTGAAAATTATAAAATAGCTTTTCAATATTCAAGAAAAAGTCCTTTAATTAATAATTTAATTGCTTCAACATATATGAATACAGACAATTATCAGGATGCAATTAAATATTTCATCAATACAATTGAACTTCAACCAGATAATTTGGAAGCGCACATTAATCTTGCTGTGTGCCTGAGCGAAACTGGCGATAATAAAGACGCTGTAAGAAAAATGCGTAATGCCTATAAGCTGGATCCAAATTCAGCAAGGGTTAATTTTATTTATGGAATTATACTCTGCAAAGAAGATCGTTTGTTAAAAGACGCCCTTGAAAAATTCAATCTGGCTATCCAGATTGATCCTGGTTATGTTTCTGCCTATATCGGAAAAGGAGAAACTCTTATTAAACTAAATAGATTTCAAGAGGCAATTAGTACTTTTAACGCTGTTTTATTGATACAGCCCGGTATGATAACTGCTTTATTTTTACTTGGAGTTACTTATGTAGAAATGGCTGATTTTGAAAAAGATGCAACAAAATATGATAATGCAATGGAATGTTTTAATAATGTTCTTGGAAATGATCCAAAACATATAGACAGTCTTGCAAATTGCGCATATATCGATGCCCGACGTGGTAATTTTGAAAAATTCGAGAATGATTATAAAAATCTTTTAAAAGATTTTCCGAATAATCATGGTATTATTTTTCAATATCTTAATAAAAGTTTAGAAAAGCTTAACTATTCAAAGAGCTTGCGAGATATTATAGATGAAGTAGTTTAAATTTTTTAGAAGAAGAGATTGTATGAGTATAATTGTTCAAAAGTTTGGCGGCACTTCTGTTGCAGATTCTGTAAAAATTAAAAACGTTGCTAATGCGGTCATTAGAGAATATAAAAATGGCCATCAAGTTGTAGTTGTTGTTTCTGCGATGGGACACACAACAGATTACCTTGTAAAACTTGCCCAGGAACTTTCGCTTAAACCAAACAACCGTGAAATGGATATGCTTTTATCTACAGGCGAACAGGTTACTATTGCACTTCTTGCAATGGCTATTCAGGAAGCAGGATATCCTGCAATAAGCATGAATGCAGCGCAAGTAGGCATATTTACCGAAAGTGTCCATACAAAAGCAAGGATTGTCGATATAAAAACCGACAAATTGTCTAAAAACCTAAATGAAGGAAAAATTGTTGTTGTAGCAGGATTCCAGGGTATTACCATGGAAGGTGAGATAACAACGTTAGGAAGAGGCGGTTCTGATACATCGGCTGTTGCTCTTGCAGCTGCTTTAAAAGCAGAAAGATGCGATATTTACACTGATGTAGACGGTGTTTATACAACTGACCCAAGGATTGTTCCAAAAGCAAGAAAGTTAAATGAAATTTCATATATGGAAATGCTTGAACTTGCAAGAGTCGGGGCAAACGTTCTTCACCCAAGATCAGTTGAAACCGCAAAACAATTTAACGTACCTATGAGAGTTAGAAGTAGTTTTAAGCATGATGATTTAGGAACTTTAATAATAGGAGTGGATTCTATGGAAATATATAGACCCGTAAGCGGAGTTGCAGCAGATTTAACACAGGTAAGAGTTGCGATTCTTAAAGTACCTGATGCTCCGGGTACTGCTGCAAAAGTATTTACAACAATGGCAAATCACAGTATAAGCGTCGATATGATTATTCAATCTTATGCAAAGGAAGATAATACAAATGACATTGCATTTACTGTTTCTGAATCTGATTTTGACCAAACTCTTAAAATTCTTGAACAGGTTAAGAAGGATATTAATGCAAGTGAAATTCAGATTGATAAAGACATTGCAAAAATAAGTATTGTCGGAGCCGGCATGATTGATCGCCCAGGTATTGCTGCTGATATGTTCTCATCACTTGCTGACAACGGCATTAATATTAAGATGATTTCAACCAGTGAAATTAAAATCAGCTGTCTTGTGAAAAAAGAAGATGCTCACAATGCAGTAAAAGCTATTCATACCAAATTTAACCTTGACGAAAAAACAGAAACACAGGTTGCTGTTTAAGATTTAAAAACATAAAAAGAGAGAGGCTTTAAGCCTCTCTCTTAATTAGGACTAATTTATTGATATTTAAAGCCCTTACTATTGAGTCTTTCAATTAAAACAGGTGCCAGTCCATTAGATCTGGCCATTGTAGCCTTTCTTGCAACTGCTTCCGCAATTGCTTCCATTGATGCTTTATCTGATTTTCTTATATCATTTTCTGTTGGACTCATGGCAAGTGCTTTTTTCCTTGCAGCCATAGCTTCTCCAACTATATCATTAGCAATATTAATTTTGTTAATGCCATGTAATGCGCTTTCTGTGAATGTTAATTCAGGAACGCCATTTCCAATTGCTGGCTTCATAAATGGATTCAAACTATTAATTAGTTCTTCAGTTAATTTTCCATTCTTAGCTGCTTCTATAAAGTTTTCCAAGACTTTTGTCTGGACAACTTTATTACTGTTCATTTCCATATATAACTCTTGTGGAGAACTTGAAGCACCGTGTAATACTACTGGAATATCTATTCCTGTTTCTGTCTTAACTACAGTCTTTATATTTCTTAATCTGTCAAAATCTAATGTTAATATTTGACCAGGTGCTGCTTTTACAGGGCCATGTTTTGTACCGATAGATACAGCAAGTGAATCACATCCTGTTAATTTTACAAATTCTGCTGCTTCTTTTGGATCGGTGTAAAGGGCTTCTTTGCATACAATATTATCTTCTTTACCTGCAACTTTACCAAGTTCAGCTTCGATTGCAAGTGGTTCAAGACCGCGTTTTTTGGCAAACTTTTCATTATAATCTGCTACAGCTTTTACAATACGGACATTTTCATCAAAATTATGATGTGAAGCATCAATCATTACACTGTGGAATTTTCTGATCTTTTGTCCTGGAACAACAGATTCAATTGCTTGTATGCAAGCATCGAAATCTCCATGATCTAAATGTCGGATAACGGGAACTTTTGCCATTTTACAAGCTTCCATCATTATACCGCTAACCATGTCCATTCCGCCCTGATGTTCAATTGCACCTTTTGATGCTTGAATGAATCCTGGTGCCTGAGCTCTGTTTAAACCTCTAATAATACCTATTGCTGTATTTGAATCAACAGCATTAAAAGCTCCATATGCAGCTCTGCATTCCTGAGCAAATTTAAAAACTTCTTTAACAAGAGTTCTGCTTGTAAAACTTACGGAATCAGCTTTTGCAGGATTTAATTTTACTGCTGTCTGGTTTTGTTGATTTTCATTTCTTTTAACTGTACTTTGAATGCTGGTTGGAGTAAATGAACCTACTTTCATTTTGAGACTCTCCTTCTCTATTGGATATTACTAACTAAATGTAAATAAATAAAAAATTATTTTTACACCTAATTAAAGTTAGTAAAGATTTTTTGTTGCTGTTTTTAAACAGTTTAAAATCCCGATTTTAACAACAGTTTACATATTTCTATTGTTAAAAAATAAATCATTTTTAAAATGTTATAAACAGCTTTTAAAGATCAACTATAGTTATTGATGTGTCACCATATTTTTTTTCTTTTAAGATACTAAAACCAAGTTCTATGACCTTATCAGATATTTGGAAATTTGAGCTATGTTCGATAATTACAATACCGTCTTCTGATAATAGAGTGCTATTCTTTATTTTGATAAGAACAGGCTCAATTAGTCCTGATGCATAAGGCGGATCAATAAATATCATATCGAATTTTATATCCTGAAAATTGTCGAGAGCAACCAGTGCGTCAGAAAATTTGGTTTCATAGTTAAAATCAAAATTACTCAGGTTTTCTTTTAATAACCTGTAAACTTTTGGATTATTTTCAACAAAATATACTTTTTTAGCGCCCCTCGATAAAGATTCAAGCCCAATAATTCCACTACCTGCAAATAAATCAAGCATCACAGAATCTGTGATGCTTGAATATATCATATTAAAAATACTTTCTCTGATTTTAGAAGAAGTTGGTCTTACTTCTCTTGATTTTACAGTATTAATCTTTCGTCCTTTGCAAGAACCACCTGTAATAATCATAATTTATCCTGATTGCTGATGCCTATCCTACTAAAACTTGATGATCTAAACTTTAATCTTTTTAATTTCTGCAGCCTCTGGGATTTGTTTAGACAACATGTGTTCAGGAATAAAACTTGTATTGAACTCACCTTTTATAAAAAATCTATTTTTCAAAATTTTCTGATGGAATGTTGCAGTTGTTTTAATTCCTGTAATTGCATATTCATCAAGTGCGCGAAGCATACGGATTCTTGCTTCTTCTCTATCTTTTCCCCAAACAATCAGTTTGCTGATAAGAGAATCATAGTAAGGAGGAATCTTATAATTACTGTATATATGACTATCTACTCTGACACCGGGACCACCTGGCGGTACATAACCATCTATTGTCCCCGGACAAGGCATAAAGTCTTTATCAGGATCTTCAGCGTTAATACGGCATTCGATGGCATGCCCTCTTATCTGTATATCATTCTGTGTGAAAGATAATTTGGCTCCTGATGCTACTTTAATCTGTTCTTTTAAAAGATCTATACTGGTAACCATTTCAGTAACAGAATGTTCCACCTGAATTCTTGTATTCATTTCCATAAAATAGAAATTATTACTTGAATCCAGCAGAAATTCTATCGTGCCTGCACCTTCATAATTTATACTTTTTGCAGCGTTTACAGCTGCACGTCCCATTTGTTCTCTGATTTCAGGAGTAATAGCAGGAGATGGAGATTCTTCAAGGAGCTTTTGATGTCTTCTTTGAATACTGCAATCTCTTTCTCCCAGATGAACTACATTACCATACTGGTCTGCCATAATTTGAACTTCTATGTGACGTGGATTTTCGAGGTATTTTTCAATATAAACTGCATTATTACCAAATGCAGTTCCGGCTTCTACCTGCGCCATAGAAATCATTTCTTCAATTTCGGATTCTTTTCTGACAATTCTCATACCTCTACCGCCGCCGCCAGCAGTAGCTTTGACAATAATTGGATAACCTACCTTGTCAATCCAAGGCTTTACCAGATTTACATCAGTTACAAGCCCCGTCCCCGGTACTGTAGGAACATTGTTATCAATCATGGTTTTCTTTGCAGAAGCTTTGTCTCCCATAGATCTGATACTTTCAGGGGAAGGTCCTATAAACTTGATATTGTGATCTTTACAGATTTCTGCAAAGTCTGCATTCTCAGCAAGGAAGCCATATCCCGGATGAATAGCATCTACACCTGCCATAAGAGCAGTACTTATAATATTTGGTATATTCAGGTAGCTTTTAGCAGAAGGAGCAGGTCCTATACAATATGCTTCATCAGCCAAGATAACGTGTAAAGAATCTTCATCAGCTTGCGAATATACAGCAACTGTATTGACGCCAAGTTCTTTGCAGGCTCTGATAATTCTGACCGCAATTTCACCACGATTGGCTATTAAGACTTTTTTTATCATTTATGTTCTCCAGCTTTTTTTCCCAAGTCATTTATTACTTTTTGGTTACGGTTCAACAATCATTAAGACCTGGCCGTATTCAACAGGTTGACCGTCCTGAACGCACATTTCAACCACTTTGCCGGATACATCAGATTCAATCTCATTCATAAGCTTCATAGCTTCAATAATGCAAACTATCTGTCCAACACTGACTGTTTTTCCTAAATCAGTAAATGGTGGTGCGCCAGGTGATGGAGCTCTGTAAAATGTTCCAACCATAGGTGATGTAATAGGTACACCTTTTGATACTTCTTTTACGATTTCAGGCTTTGGTACTTCAGCAGCTGTAGCAGCCGAAACTGCGGCCTGAACAGGAGCAGCCATTGACGCTACCTGAGTTGCAACAACTTCTTTTTCTTTCTTGATAATTACAGCTTTTTCGCCATCTTCAAGAGTAAGCTCTGTAAGTTCGTTGTCTGAAAGTAATTTTACTAATTTTTCAATGTAATCGAGTTCAATTTTCATATTTTAATCCTATATCTTAATCTTTATCCAGGGTTAAAACCTTTAGTTACGCTCTGTCCAAATAGGAATTGGTTCTGGTATCAACTCTGATTCTGTCGCCGTTATTAACGAAGAATGGTACATTGACTGTAGCACCTGTTTCAAGAACTGCAGGTTTTGTACCGCCGGTCGCCGTATTGCCTTTTTCTCCCGGAGGAGTATCAACTACTTCAAGTTCAACAAAGTTAGGCATATCAATACCTATTATACGAGTGCCATGCCTCAGTACATTAACCATCATACTTTCTTTGAGATATTTAACACCGTCACCAATTTGCTCCTTAGTGATGTGAATTTGGTCGTATGATTCGTTGTCCATGAAAATAAATTCATCTTCACTGCGATAGAGATATTGCATATCTCTTTTGTCAAGAATTGCTCTTGGAAGTTTTTCACCGGCTCTGAATGTTTTTTCCATAACATTTCCGGTCTCAACATTTTTTAGTTTTGTTCTGACAAAAGCAGAACCTTTACCAGGTTTTACATGCAAAAATTCAACGACTGACCACAGTCCATTATCCAGTTCGACAGTTATACCCGTTTTAAAATCGTTTGTTGATATCATATTTTCTTTACCCGTTAAATATAAACTCAGTTTAATATATACGAAAAATAATCATTAATCTACATGCCAGACAATATAGTATATTACATATCTACTATAAAGTTAAAATCTATATCTAGCTTTTTATTATTAAATTACAGTTGTTTAAGCAGTACCAGACTTAATATTCGTTAATATATATGATTTTAAATGTAAAATATGCTTAATTTTTATTAGCTCTTTGCAAATAACTAACAAGTGTTTTAAGTCCTGCAATGTAACTGCCTTCTTTAAAGCCGCAAATTTGACCTATACAAACTGGTGCGATATATGAATGATGCCGGAATTCTTCTCTTGAATAGATATTAGAAAGATGGACTTCAACAGTTGGCATATTTACTGCCAGAATTGCATCTCTTATTGCAATGCTAGTATGAGTAAATGCCGCCGGATTAATAACGATTCCGTCAAAATTGCCTATAGTAGCTTGAATTTTATCAACCAGCTCAGATTCATTGTTGGACTGGTATGTCTCAATTTCAATTTTTAACTCAGTAGCAATAGATCTAAGCTTTTTGTTAATATCATCAAGTGTCATTGTACCGTATTTATCGACTTCTCTTGCTCCCAGCATATTAAGATTAGGTCCGTGCAATACAAGTATTTTCATATTAGTCCCTTTTTATATTATTAAATGCCATATTATAAATTTCATTATACATGATCGAGCCTGTTAATGTGAAGCAGAACTCTATCATGATAAACAGGATGGGCTGACGGTCTATCAGTATTTTTTATTATTAAGATGTCGAAGAAACATTTTCATAAAGAAAGTAACACAATAGTGAATAAGTTACATAGGTACTTATAATTTATAAAAGGGTTTACCACCCTTTACCCGTGTCTATTTTTCTAAGTTCACTAAACTGTAATAAAAGACAAAATGTGTCGGCTGCGGAACTCGCCTCCACGCTGTTACGGTTCAGACAGTCCTCGCCATCCTAAAGACACGTTCACCAAGAAAAATTACGAAATTCTTTTAAGGGTAATTTTGAAATCGATTTTTTAAGTAAAAAAATAGCAAGAAGCGAATTATGGATTGTTAAAACCTTTTTTAGCAAGGATTTACACATAGCCCCTTCTTCTATTAATACCAACAAGCAACTTTGCTTCAGTTTAAGTCCAAAAACACTTCTTTCCCATCCCTCCTTAAAATAAATAAAAAATAAAATAAAAAAGGAGGGGCTATGTGTAAATTCGCCGCCTTAAAAGGTTTTTTACAATCCGTTATGAGCGAGTAATACAGGTAAAATTGTTCCAGCCCGAAGGGTGAGGATGAACAAGTAATCTTAATTTTTAGTTATTACTAAACATTGTTCTGACGAATTAACAATTTTACCGGTTCTAACTAACAAGTCAAATCCGTAACTCAACTTAAACAGATCCCTATGTAACTTATTCACTATTTTGTTTCAATAAAATCAAGAATCATACTGAATAAATTGTCTTTTTAGTCATCTTTTGAATTTTCTGATAATTCTATAAACTCTTTCAATTAAAGGCTTTGACAGGTGGATTGATTTGTGAGGACATGCCTCCTGACAGCAATAACACTTAATGCAGGTTTTATAACTTTTTATATAAGCCCCTTTATCATTCATTGATATAATTTCAGCCGGACAGGATTTTACACAAATATTGCACTTCCGGCAGGTTTTTCTATCTATAACAGGCTTGGCTACAATCATTTCTGTTAAAATATTCTGCACAAATTCCGGAATATAATCGGGCAAACTTTTATACCTTTCAGGGGGAAGTTTAAAGTTATACGTCCTGATTTCATCAAATTTAATCAGTTCAATATCTTCAAGTCCTTTATATCCTGCCAGAGTAGGAACCGTGTTGGACTGCATACCCATAATATTACAGGCAAGAACATCTACACATTGCGAATTCCATCCTCCAAATATCGCTCCTGCAAACTTTGGTTCTCCTCCGCTTGGACCTTCTCCTTCCATACCAATTATTCCATCCACAATGTGGAAAACTTTACCTTCAAAATATTTATTTATATCGATTATCATTTGAGAAAATATCTTTATATCCGGCATTGCAAGATGCTGACGATATTTCAAAACACCCGGCATAAGTCCAAAAAGATTTTTCGTAGCGCAGGTAAGTCTTGTTAATGTGTGGGTCTTAAGTTTAGCAACATTTATAATAAAATCAGCCTCAAGAGCAGGCTTTATTATAAGAGATTTTTTTAGCACCTTGCCTTCAGGGAATTCTACAGCCCAATCAGACAAATCATAATTAAGATTGCAGTCTATTGCAATTTTTTCTATTTCACAGGTTTTATAAAGTTTCTCAAGAATTTTTAAGCTGTACGTTCCTGCCGGACTGTCCGCGATTGTTATATTGCAGTCAAATTGTTTTAAATATTCAATAATTGCTTTTAAAACAGCAGGATGAGTTGTAACCGCCTTATCAGGATGCCTTGGCGCCAGAAGATTTGGCTTTATAAGAATATTTAATTTCTTTGATTTTAATTTTTGATTTAAATCAGGAAAAGATGACAGGATCTTCTCTATTGATTCTTTTACAGCTTTCTCTTCATAGCTATCACAAAAACTATAACTCACCTGATTTTTGGACATGTTAATACCTTTATTAATAAATTAATACCAATTTGCAATTAAAAGATGATAAATACAATCTAATTGCAAAAACGTATGATTTTATTAATTTTAACACCTCTTAACAATTTAGTTGAAATTTAGCAATTTCCAGAAGAAAAAATACTTTATATATGTAGAATAAGTAAATTAATTTATATCGGGAGGGGGGATAAAGATAAATTAATTTATATTGGGGAAGGTAAGTAAAATGAGGAGTATAGGAATGGCTATCGGACCGCAGGATTATATCGATGAATTGCTTGTGCAAAAGTATGCAGAAAAGCAAGTTAATAATATTGGTGATATTGCAAAATTAACTATGTCTGCAGACAGGTACTGGGAAGTCATGAAAGATTATGCCCAGGTGCAAAAGATGATGCTTACAGTCAGAGGTGCATTAAGCAAGCCAAAAACAAGTCAGCCAAAAATCAATCAACCGGCTCTTAGCCGAGTTTATGCATAAGACAAAATAAGATATTAATTAGGAGCTGTTAAAAAACAGCTCCTGATTTTTTATTACACTCACAACTCCGCTAATGAACGAGTTACGAAAAGCCTGCACTGCCTGCTCATCGCAGCCATTTCAGCTTTTCTTCACTCCCAGCTCCGCTTATGAACGAGTTGCATAAAATCGAAAAGCGAGGACTCATCGTCCCCGGCATCGATTTTACTTCACTCCCAGCTCCGCTATGGAATCATCTGGTCTACTGTCATAATTAAAATCCCGGTTGCTCCGAGTTGTTTTAATTTATCTATACTTTCATAAATATGTTTTTTTTCTACGACTACATGAATCGCAACATTATCTGACTCATCTAAAAGACCAATGACTGTTGGCGAAGACAATCCGGGAAGAAACTTCTTTATCTCAGGTAATGCACCTTTTGGAACATTTGCCATAAGATATTTTTTCTCTTCTGCATCCATTGCGGATTTAATTGCTCTTACAAAGGCATTAATTTTATTTTTTTCAGTTTCCGAAATACCCGGTCTGCCTATAACAACTGCTGTTGAATCTAAGATTTCTCCAATAATTTTAAGCTTGTTCGATTTTAAGGTAGAACCGGTTGAAGTTATATCAACAATAATATCTGCCAATCCGAGCTGAGGTGTTACTTCAGTTGCACCGGAGACTTCTATAACATGAACTTTTTTACCAAGTCCTTCAAAGTATTTCTTCGCAATATTAGGGAAAGAAGTAGCTATTTTAACATTTTCAGGAACATCATTAACATTATTGTACGGAGCTTCTTCCTTTGCAGCTACAATCATCTTACATCCGCCAAAATTGAGTTTATATATCATTTCGGCTTCTGCTTCAGTTTCCTGTAAAACATCATAACCTGTAATGCCCAGATCAGTTACACCATCGCTAACAAAGCTCGGTATATCCTGCGTTCTTACAAAAATTATGCTGTAATTGCCATCCTGAGTGTTTGTATATAATTTTCTTTTTTCCTGTTTTGAAATACTTAATCCTGCCCTTTGAAGAAGATCAAAAACATCTTCGGACAATCTACCTTTATTAGGAATAGCTATCTTAAGACCAGACATCATAATTACCTTTCTGTTGAACAATATTCGAAGCGGGAGTATTTCACGATAAGTTTTTCCTTTAATTAGTTCATTCCCGCATAATTTTAAAGTTTATCATGAAAAAGCATTACCTTTTAAATTCGGTAACAGATACTCATGTTCAGTGTCAAAATGACAAAAGCTGGAATGAGAAAAATAAATTCAAATTAATATTTCTTAATATTTGAAACAATTTAGTGTTGACAGAACACTAATTTTAGACTTTAATATAATTATTAAATGAAGTGTAATTTAAACACTTTAATTTAAATCACCATACCCTAACCCCAAAAAAAGAAACCTCTAATTTCTCAGTTATCCCCCGAACTTTCCATAAGAGGTAACCTAACTCCTATTAGGTTTCTGGAAAATGGAAGAAGAGAACATAAGAAAGCAGAGCATATGTAAGTCACGCAAGTGACTTTTTTTTTGCTTATTTTTTCATTTATCAAAATTATAAAAAGGTGCGGAAATCTGCACCCTACTATTAACTCTCTTTTAAATGCTTGATATGCTTATAAACATAGATCGCAAATAATATAAATAGCACTCCAACTATTAATATATCAAATTCATGCCATATTGCCTTTAGCTGTTCTCTGTGTTCTCCTAATTTAAGCCCGACAAAAACAAGCACATAACTCCAAATTAGTGAGCCTATAAATGTATAGCTTATAAATCTTGGAAAATTTGCCTTTAATATTCCGGCCGGAAGCGAAATAAATGTTCTAACAACCGGTAGCATCCTGCATATAAAGAATGCCCAGTCACCATATTTTTCAGTCCATCTGTCAGCAGTATCAAGGTCTTTTTTACTTATCAGGAACCATTTTCCATGTTTTTCTACAAAAGGCCTGCCACCAAAATATCCCAGATAATATGAAGGAACAGAACCTACCACACATCCAAATGCACCTGCAAAAGCAGCCACATGGAAGTTTAATGACCCAATACTAACTAAATATCCTGCAAATGGCAATATTGCCTCACTTGGAAGAGGAATATTTGCTGATTCAATAGCCATTAAAAGAACTATTCCCATAGGTCCCATATTACTTATAGTTGTTTCAATAAATTTAATTATCGGAACTAATACCGCATCAAGTCCGCTCATATAGACAATTTCCTTATAATCAGTAATGACAATTAATTAATTTTGATATAAATAAAATTTTTTGTCAGCTTAATTTTTACTGTTCCGATTTTTTAAAGTAAGAACGAGTTTGGTTAAAGCCTCCAACGCTTTGCTCAGCAAGCCGTTTCGGCTTTAGCCAGCACTCCCGCTTCGCACGAGCCTTTTACAGTTATAATTGGATTTTACAGTTTTTAACAAGACAGGCTCTAAGACTTATTGTCAATAAACATTGGAAATACTATTAGTTGGCTTAGATAAATGGCTGATGATTATGTTTTAACTAATGAGATAATAATAATCATTTAATTTTTATGAGACCGCTGCATGACTATAATTTTTGTTAAAAATTAAAGATTTGCGGTCGACCCTTGTAAAAGCGGAAGCCGTGCAGAGCGGGCTTTGCCCGGTCGTAACGGCTGTAGGCTAGATATGACAAAAGCGATATTTTGGTAGTTATGTATCATCTTTTCTATATTTTAGTCGAACTGGCACTAAACAATAATCTAAAATGAACGAGGACTTTGTATGCCTGAAAAAATCAAATTGATGATGGTAGAAGATCATAAATTATTGAGAGTAGGATTAAAAGCCATTTTTGAAGAGTATCCGATACTGGATGTTGTCGGTGAGGCAGAAGATGGAGAAACAGCAGTTAAACTTGCAAAAGAACTTAAACCAAACATTATTTTAATGGATATTGGACTTCCTGTGATGGATGGAATAGAAGCCACAAGAAAAATAAAGGAATTTGATCCTAATATTAAGGTTATTATTTTAACTTCTCACAGCGATGAGAATGAAGTTATGCAAGCATTAAATGCCGGTGCATCAGCATATGCAATGAAAGATATAAAGACAGAATATTTAATAATGGTTATTCAGTCAGTAAATGACGGCGCAGTTTGGCTTGATCCTGCAATATCAAAAATTGTAATGGAAAAGAATCCGGCACTAATCCAGGGAAAGCCACTATCAAGAGCAACATTTAAAGCTGAACACTCTAATTTGACCGAGAGGGAATATGAAGTTCTTAAACTGGTTGTAGAGGGAAAATCAAATAATGAAATTGCACAGGATCTAAACATAAGTGAACATACCGCAAAAGCTCATGTATGCAATATAATTCAGAAGCTGGTTGTTGATGACAGAACACAGGCAGCAGTTAAAGCAATAAAAGAAGGTCTAGTTTAGAAATTATTGTATTGCAAATTATAAATATACAGGTTCTTAACCCAGAACATATGCCTGTGCGAGGATTTCGAAAAAATACGCGGTAATCTGCCGATCTCTAACTTATTATCTTCGGCTAAGCTGGTAAGATCCTTTGTCTTCACTTCGTTTCACTCAGGATGACACTTGAGTTTATTATTACAGTTTTTGGTAAGATGTTAATATCATAATATCTTATTCAGGATTTAAATATAAATGAAGAGAGTGGAACTTTTACTACCGGCTGGTAATATTGAAAAAATGCAATATGCAATTGCATATGGTGCTGATGCTGTATATTTCGGCATTGTCGACTTTAGCCTTAGAAGTATGAAATCAGGTAATATAATAAATTCGGACAATATCATGGATGCAGTTCAATCAGCACATAAAATGGGCGCAAAAGCATTTGTTACAATTAATATTTTTGCCAACAATGATGATATTAAAAAACTGCCTGCTTTTCTGGAAATTTTAAAAGATGCAAATCCTGACGGTTTAATTTTCAGCGATTTTGGAATTTATTCTGTTCTAAAAAAAGAAGTTCCCGATATTCCGCTTCATGTCAGCACTCAGGCAAATACATTAAATTTTGAAGCGGTTAAATTCTGGAGGGATGCAGGAGTAAAAAGAGTTATTCTGGCACGGGAATTATCTTTAAAAGATATCGCAGAAATTTCTTCAAAAGTACCTGATATTGAACTTGAAACATTTGTACATGGTTCTTTATGCGTATCATATTCAGGCAGATGCCTTCTTAGTAGTTATATGACATCTAATGAAAGACAGTCAAATCATGGAAACTGTGTCCAGCCGTGCAGATGGAATTACAAACTTGTTGAAGAAACACGCCCGGGGCAATATTTTGATATTACTGAAGATAACAGAGGAACTTATATTTTAAATCCAAAGGATATTGCTCTTATAAAATATATACCTGATCTTATAGATGCAGGTATTAGCTCTTTTAAAGTTGAAGGCAGGACAAAAAGCATTTTTTATGCATCAATAGTTGCAAAAGCTTATAAAAATGCCATTGATGCACACTATGACGGAAAAGTTATAAATACTGAAGAACTTCTTTATGAACTTTCTCAGGCAGGAAACAGAGGCTTTACAACAGGATTTCTGACTGAGACTCCTGATCATACTCATTACGATTATACAACCAGTAAAGGTACAGCCGGTTCAACTTTTGTCGGAATAATAACTGACAAGACAGCTCCGAATACTTATCAGATAACAGCAAAAAACCAGATAAAAGTAGGGGATAATGTTGAGTGGATAACACCAAAGAACTTGATTAGTTCCAGAGTTTCAAATATTATTAATACTTATAGTGAGCGTGTTGAGGTTGCGAATACAAATGATGTAATTTATCTCAACTTGGAAACTGATAATGATTTTGATAGCTGGCAATGGGGAATACTTAGACGCAAGGAACAATTTACTGATGTTTAGAATGAAACCAACCTACATAGTTGAACGTGTAACTGACATAAATCTCAATGATCTTAAAAATGAAGGAATTAAGGGACTAATATTTGATCTTGATAATACTTTAATTCCGCCAAAGTCGGCTGTCCTGCCGGAAGATATTAAAACCTGGCTTGATCAGGCAAGAGATGATTTCAAAATTGCCATTGTCAGTAATAATCCCCGTGAAAAATATCTTGAACTCTGTCAGAAGGAACTAAATTGCCCTGTTTATGGTAAAGCCAAAAAACCTCAAAGGTCTGTTACAGTTAAAGCATTAAAAGAAATGGAACTACTGCCAAATCAAGTGGCAATAGTTGGAGACAGACCTCTTACTGATATTCTTGTTGGCGTGAGATTAGGACTTACAACGATTCTGGTTGATCCTTTGATAAAACATCAGGAAATGGAAATAGTGAAATTTTTAAGAAAATTGGAGAGAATATTTATTAAGGCCCCTCATAAAAAATTTTCATTCAATAAAAAGGAAAACTAAATGGTAAGTCAATTTAATTTGAATAATCTAAATCTTTTAACTCGCAAACTCAACGCTTCTGGCATGGCAGAAGCTTCAGTCAAAATTATTATAATCATTGCAATATCATTGATTATAGTTAAAATTGCCTCGTTTTTTGTACACAAGCTAAGGAAGATTATTGAAAATACTTCGCTTGTAAACGATGAAAGAATGAAACTCAGGTCAAAGACTATTTGCGGAATTATTAACAGTTGCATAATAGTTTTTATTAGTATCATATCAATAATGCTAATTCTTGGGGAACTGGGAATAAATATTGCTCCTATACTTGCTGGTGCTGGCGTACTCGGCTTAGCAGTCAGCTTTGGCGCACAGAATCTTGTTAAAGATGTTATTACAGGTTTCTTTATATTATTTGAAGACCAGTACGGTATGGGAGATATTATCAAAATTGACAGCCATGCCGGAATTGTCGAAAGCATGAATTTAAGGACAACCATACTCCGTGATATGTCAGGAAACGTGCATATAATCCCCAATGGAGAGATAAAACAGGTTGTTGTAATGACAAAACTCTGGGCAAGAGCTGTTATTGATATACAGGTATTTTACAAGCAGGATATTAACAAAATTCTTGATATTATTACACATGAAGCAAATACTCTGTTTACAGAATGGAACGATAAAATAATAGAACAGCCGGAAATACTCGGCATAAATTCAATAGATCCTAATGGTGTAACAATCAGGGTCTTAATAAAAACTAAACCAGCTGAACAATGGAGTGTGGAAAGAGAAATAAGAAGAAGGGTATTGGAAAGATTCAATCAGCTTGGCATTGATTTACCTTACTTCCAGTCTTCATGTCTGGAAAATTTAAAATAGTAAAGGATGGACAAGACTGCCCATCCTGGAATCTGAGTATTTTTACTTGTCATTTATAAGCTTTATTTACAGCAGTATTTTTGTTTGATAGACCTTTAATACGTGTTCCTTCAGGTAAATTTGCTGTTTGATGTGCAAATTCATCAGCTGCTGCTTCTAATCCTTTTCTGAATTTTGCTGCTGCTGTCCTTCTTGCGGTATTACTTTTTGCTGTAAAAGCTACCTGAGGTTGATAACTCTTAAGGTCATTAACAAACATACTTTTTCTCCTTCTGCTAATTCTGTATTTGATATTTATATAAATAGTATCAATAGAAAAAATTGCTATTTTTGTCTTCTTTAATAACAAATTGTAATATTAGTTTACATTAGAAAAACAATAAACTGTTTGTTGAAATTGTTATAAGTAATAAAGAAAAAATTTTTACGTATTGTGTCATGCTGAATTTATTTCAGGATCTCAGTTATTCTGAGATCCTGAAACGAGTTCAGGATGACACGAAATGATATTTTTAAAATGAGTATAAATTTTTTCATACTTCCTTACTAAAAAGATGAGGATTAATAGTTAATCCTCATCTTTTTATACTTATTAAAATTTACTTTTTAAAATAAAATCCGTCTGTTTTCATTCTTTCTATTACTTGATATAAATTATCATCAGATGCCACAAGAGACATCCTGAAGAATCCTTCTCCGTATTTGCCGAAGCCTGATCCCGGAACTGCAACAATACCGGATTTTTCCAAAAGTTCTTGTGTAAATGCTTCTGAATTTGTATATCTTGCAGGAATCGGAAGCCAGAGGTAGAAAGTTGCCTTTGGTACAAGAAGGTTGTCCATATCCCAGCCAAGCTCTTTAAATCCTTTTACCATTATTTGCTGTTTTATTTGGAATTCTTTATTGCATTCTTTAATATATTTATCGCCTTCTTCAGAGATTAATATTTCTGATGCTGCTCTCTGGATTGCTTTAAATATGCCGGTATCAACAGTTGATTTAAGCCTGCCAATAGCTCCAACTACATCTTTATTACCGCAGACCCAGCCTATACGCCATCCGGTCATGCTGTACGGTTTACTTAGACTATGGAATTCCACAGCAACATCTTTTGATCCTTCAATTTCAAGAATACTTGCAGGAACTTCCTGACCTTCAAAATACACATCAGCATAGGCAAGATCACTAATTAATACGATTTTTCTTGCTATGGCAAAGTCAACAATCTGTTTTAAATATTCTCTTGTTGCAGAAGCACCAAGAGGATTACTTGGATAGTTTATTACAACAGCTTTAACGTTTTCAGGTGAATAACCATCGGATTCAAGACTTTTCATTACCTGTTCCATATTTGGCATGTAATTATTTTCAGCATTTAATGGAATAGGATATGACAGCCCGCCTAAAACTTTTATCTGTTCCTGATAAGAAGCATATCCCGGATCAGGTATTAATATTATATCTTTTTGCTTATCTTCATATTTTTGATTAACCAGACATCTGAAAATATTTGCAAGGCCTTCTTTTGACCCTATTAGTGAGCATATTTCAGTTTTTGGATTGATTTCTACACCAAATCTATTTTTCATTCTTGCAGCAGCAGCTTCAAGAAAGAATGGTTCTCCTTTTGGAGTAGAGTATAAATGGTAACCGGGTTCATTTAAAGCATTTATAAGTGCGTTTTTTACAAAAAGAGGAGGTTCTTTAACAGGTGCTCCAATACTTAAATTAATGGGCGGTCTGTTTTTTGCCTTAAGTTCCGGTGTCAGTCTCTGTGTTTCCTGTTTGATTCTAAACATTATATAAGTTTCAATTGATTTTACGCCGTCTGAAAGTAGGTGATTTAGATCTAAAGTCTGCATATAAAAACTCCTTACTATTACTATTAATAAAATATAACAGATAATTTAGCCAATTCAATAATAATTGGTTAAATATAACGAAACGTGTAAATATTTAATTTTTAAAAAAAAGGTTTAAAGATTATAAATTATTGGTTATAATCATAAAGTTAAAGTGATATAAAAAGGAGGACGATTAATGCGTCTTGTAATAAATGGCCGTAATATTGAAATAACAGTTGCTTTAAGAGATTATGTTGACGAGAAAATAGGCAGAATACAGAAACATAATGGTCAAATTATGGATTTGGAAATTACATTAGGTGTGGTTAAAAATCCAAGTGTACAGAATAGTCATTATGCAGAAGCCAGCTGTCTTTTAAATGGAACAAAAATTCATGTTAAAGAACAGGCTGAATCTATGTATGCAGCAATAGATCTAATTGCTGACAAAGTTGACAGACAGGTAAAAAAGCATAAAGAAAAAATTATAAAAGGCAAAAGTAAAATGCAGGGTGCAGGAAGGTCTATAAGAACCAATCCTCTTGATGATCTTGGCATAGACGAAGAACCGACTCCAGTTGAAGATGTTATGGAAATAGAATATAACCCTGAAAAAGGCGAATAAAATCTTTTTTAAAAGAATGAAGAAGCAAGCTTACTTAAGCCTGCTTTTTCATTCCTTTAATATTTGTTAAGCTTTCTTATTAAAAGTGCAAAATATAATTAATTTTCATATAATCCTCTCAAGTATGTAAAAAAAGAGGTAGTAAAATTGTTACCAATAATAACAGAAGAAGTTAGAGAAAAGATTGTTGTTGAAGCTCTTCAGGATGTTAACGCCTGGAGAAAACAGATGATACATTACATAAAAGAGGAAAATCCTGAAGTAAACTCAGCAATTATTGAAGCTGCAAATAATACAGAACTCGATCCAAAGGCAGTTGCACTTGGAGCTTATATGACATATAAAATGCTTGAACTGGCTAGAGATCAAGAGGGAGCATCTTTAGAAGAATTATTTGAATAGAAGTTAAGAGAAATTAGAATTTCGCTTTTCAACGCAATTTTATTTTAATCCTGTTAAAGTTGCTTTTCTCATTCTTATATTCTGGGGTGTAATTTCTACAAGTTCATCTTCTTTTATATATTCCAGACAATCTTCAAGTGATAAATCTCTGGGAGGAGAAATTACGGTTGCAATGTCTGATGTTGAGCTTCTTACGTTGGTTAGCCTTTTCATTTTGCATACATTAAGTATTAAATCTTTCTGGCGTGTATTTTCGCCAACAATCATACCTCTGTAAACTTTAGTTTTTGGCTTAACAAAGAATATACCTCTGTCTTCAAGCTGTTGAAGTGCGTATGGAATAACCTCACCGTCTTCATGCGCTATCAAAGAACCGTTTTTATAATTAGGAATTTCTCCTGCGAAAGGACGATACTCTTTAAAGGTGTGATACATTATACCTTCACCTTTTGTCATTCTGATAAATTCACTTCTAAATCCAATTAATCCCCTTACAGGTATTGCAAAGTTCATTATAGTTCTTAAGCCATTTGATTTCATATCGATCATTTCGGCTTTTCTTGGAGCAAGTTTCTCTATACTTCCACCTGCATTTGCATCAGGTACATCAACTACAAGATTTTCAAACGGTTCTAAAGTTTCTCCGTTTTTTTCCTTGAAAATAACTTCAGGTTTGCTAACCTGAAATTCATATCCTTCTCTTCTCATCGTTTCAATAAGTATACTTAGATGCAGTTCTCCCCTGCCACTAACTCTAAATATATCTGTATTCTCTGTTTCTTCAACTCTGAGACTTACGTTTTTTTCCAATTCCTGAAACAATCTCTTTCTCAATTGCCTTGAAGTAACAAATTTACCTTCTGTACCGGCAAAAGGACTGTCATTTACTGAAAAATTCATTTTAAGTGTAGGTTCATCAATATCAATTAAAGGAAGTGCTTCAGGATCTGATAGAGAAGAAATTGTTTCTCCTATCTGTATTTCAGAAAAACCTGCTATGCCAACGATGTCTCCTGCATAGGCTTCTTCAATATCAACTCTCTTCAATCCTTTAAAACCGAGGAGTTTTGTAACTTTTTTTCTTAAAACTTGACCTTCTCTGTTGATAAGACTTACCTGTTCGTTATTTTTTATTACTCCATTGTGTATACGTCCAATTGCAATTCTTCCGACATAATCATTATAATCAAGTGTAGTTACATGAAACTGAAGAGTTTTATCAATATGCCCTTTTGGAGGTTTAATTGATTTTATAATAGTTTTAAAAAGAGGATCAAGATCTTCACTTTCGTCTTCCAGTTCATATTTTGCGATTCCGACTAATCCGTCTGAATAAACCACAGGAAAATCAAGAAGATCAGGATTTTCTGTAAGTTCAACAAAAAGATCAAAAACTTTATCAAGTGCAGCATGTGGTTCTGCACCCTGTCTATCTATTTTATTTATAACGACGATAATTTTAATTCCAAGCTGTAAAGCTTTAGAAAGAACGAATCTTGTCTGCGGCATAGGGCCTTCGGCTGCATCTACAACTAGCAGAGCTCCATCTACCATGCCAAGTACTCTTTCAACTTCTCCGCCAAAGTCGGCATGTCCAGGAGTGTCAACAATGTTAATAGTAGTATCTTCGTAACTGATTGAGATATTTTTGGATAAAATAGTGATTCCACGTTCTCTTTCAAGATCATTTGAGTCGAGAACCCTTTCCTGTACTACTTCATTATCTCTAAATATTCCGCTTTGTCTTAACATACTATCGACCAGCGTGGTTTTACCATGGTCAACGTGTGCTATTATTGCAATATTTCTGATTTTATTAATTATGTCTTTTATTTCACTTGTTTCACTCATTTAATTTATTCCTTAGTTAATGTATTTTGCTATTTAAAATAGATTAACGGCCAATAAAACTTATTGACTGCCGAAATCATTTATACAGCTATTTTTATATTAGGTAAATATAAGATAAATGCTTTTTTGATCTCTTCTATTATCTTAAAGTTTTACATAAAGATAATCAAATGCCAATTATAAAGTTTAATTTATTCTATAAGACTTTAAGAATAACCTTTTTAATAGGGGTGCTGAGATCTCTGGTTGGTAATCTGAAATTCAGTTTGTAGGGTAATTCCATAAATGGTTCACCTTCAAAATTAAATTTTTTACTGTCAGGTCTTATTAAAATTTGACCATCCGGCCCCAGCATTTTAACAGAAGTCAGTAAATCATATATATCAAATTCAATTAAAGATTTAGAATTCTCTAAAACATCTTTTTGACTCCCATTAGCTCTTCCTATTAGATCTATATTTCTTTCTTCAATATCAATTTTATCTAAACCTGCTTCTGGCACTTTTTGAAGAATATCAGATAATAATTTTTTTGAGGCTTCTTTTATTATTCCTTTTTCCAAAGTTTCATCCAAAAATTCAAGTATGATACCATAATTTTCATATTCATTTAATTCGATTGTAGTATTAATAACATTACTTATCATATCGATATATTTATTCCTAAATATTGCAGACTTTTCTAAATTGCCCTCTTTCAAATGCTTAATACTCTCCTGCATGTATCGATGAAAAGGATGAATAGAGATCGCAAAACCTTCTATACATTCAGGATATTTTACAAAATTTTCTGCTGCCATTTGGGCAATCTTATCAGATTTGTTCCAGCCTGCGGTTGTAATGTAGAATCTATTTCCCGTTTTAGCATAATAATATTTTGCTGCATCAAATATACTATGAATGTTCCCCTTCAAATCTTTGCTTCTATAAATCATCGGATCTGAATCAAGATAAGGTAAACTATAAGTATCATAGAAATCAAGAAAAGGATTAAATCCAAGTCTTTCAATTAATGTCTCTGTTCCATCCACAAAATCCACAAAGTTTTCCCATCTCATTATGGTTATTTTAGGTTCTGCATTAACACCACAGTGAGAACATTGATGATAACATCCTCTATGTAAAAGAATGGTGTCAAAGTTTGTTGATATAAGTTTCAGGTCTCTCGCAGTTAAATGACTAAAAACAGGTATGTCTGCACAAATATTTTTGATTTTATCAAGATCTAACTGATTAAAACTGCAAATAATTCCTTCCTGTTGTTTAATTTTTTCTATATATTTAAGAATAGCAGGAAGATCAGGGTTAGTCGGATCGTTACCTTTAAAAGAAACCCTGTTATAGGTACTTAAAATATCCGCTCCTGAATATGTATTTTTGAGAGGAATTGATAACGATGTATTGCTTTCTTGCCGGGGTTGAACGGTAGTTGTATAAGCTGAATTATAAGGAATAAAAGGTTTTATATTGATAATCATTGCATTATAAAATCCATATAAATTTATAAATTTATAAAGCATATGAATTTTAAAAATTGCCTGATAATTTTAAAAGATTTTTTAAACAGGTTTTTTCTGTTTTTGTTCTATTAATGATATGAATATAGATAATATTTCACTATCCCATTGAGTATTAGCACCTTCTTTAAGGACTTTTACAGCTTCTTTATGGGTCATTGATTTTCTATAAGGTCTATCACTAATCATAGCAAAATATGCATCGATAATAAGTATAATTCTTGATGCTACAGGTATATCTTTTCCGGCTAAACTTGAAGGATATCCTGTTCCATCCCAATTTTCATGGTGATGTTCTATTATTGAAATTATGTGATTTGCTGACTGAATAGGTTTTAAAATTTCTCTTGCTGCAATAACCGGGTGTTCCAATATTTTATTTTTTTCATCTTCATTTAATTTCCCGGGCTTTAGAAGAATGTTTTCAGGTACCATCAAATTTCCAATATCATAAAGCAGCATTGCCATTTTTAATTTATTAATTTCAGATTGAGGTATGTCGAGTTTTTCTGCAATCTCTGCCGCAATTTCCACTTTTTCTCTTGTATAACCTTTTTTATTTAAAGGCAAATATGTTTTTGAAAGAGAATCGGCAATATAGAAAAGAAATTCTGACAAAGCATCTTCAGTTATTGGCGGTGTTTTTAATTTTTTGATTAAATCATTAGCAATTGTAGGAGCAACTGGAATACGCTGTTTGGTTAAAATATCAACAAAAGTTTCCATCGCAAGCTGCTGCCAGTCTATATTTTCTTCTTTTGCAGCGAGTTGCACCTGATTTCTGCCATTTCTTTTAGCTTTATACATAGCCTGATCAACCAGTTCCAGTAATTCACCTACTGATTCTGTATGTCTTAAGAATGTTGCGACACCAATACTGGCAGTAACATTTCCGGCTCCTTCAATCGCAACAGCTTCAATTGCAATTCTAAGTCTTTCAGCCGCTATCATCCCGCCTTCAACATCAATACCAGGCAAAATAACAGCAAATTCTTCTCCTCCAAATCTTGAAGGTATATCAATTGATCTGGCATTTTGCTTTAAAACATTTCCGATATGACGAATTGCTAAATCACCGGTAGAATGTCCATAAGTGTCATTAATCTGTTTAAGATGATCGAGATCAAGAGCAATTAATGTAAAAGGCTGCCTGAGTCTCATTGAACGATCTGCTTCTGAAATTAGGCATTGATCGAAATAACGTCTATTATATAGCGTGGTAAGGCCGTCAGTATTAGCCTGATTTCTTATTTTTTCAAATAGTCCGGCAATAGTTATAGCAAGCTCTGTTTGTCTTGCGAATAAATTAAGGAAATTTTTCTCTGTATCACTAATTTCACTTCTTATTGAAATAACAAAAAGACAGCCAAACGGTTTATCGTTGGCAAACAAGGGTAAAATTGTAATCATTCTGCCTGCAAGAAGAGCATCTAACTTTTCAATCTGTTCATCACTTATTTGAGGATCTGAACCATGGTACACCTGTCTGTAACTTTTTGTACTTTTTAAACTTTTACTTTTTATGGCCTGAACAACTATATTATCTTCATTTTTCAGGTTTATGCCATAACTAAGCACTATTTTTCCGAGTATTTCCTGAGCTTTTATAGCATAAGCATTTTCAGTAAGAGTCCTTACTCTTAATTCCGGATTTTCATTGTTATCATAAATCTGAAGGACAGAAGAATAAATATAACCGGCGCCATCAATCAGACCTCTGATAACTGTTGAAAGAACTCCACTAAGAGGTTCTTCAGAATTCATGGTGCTCCATATATGTTGTAAAGTTAATAAGCTTTTATTAGCCTGATTAAGCTCTTCTGTTCTTTCTAAAATCTCTTTTTCAAGAATTATATTTCTTTCAAAGACTTCTTTAAACTTAAATTTTTCATCCTGAACAGTATTCTCCAGTTCACCAATCTTATTTCCAAAAAGCTTGGCTTTACTGACAAAATCTCTATAAAAATTGAAGGACATTATATTTACCTATTGTTATTTCTTATTTAATTATATAACAACCAAAATAATAATTTATATTTTCGAATAAAGCATATGCAAAAATTTTTACGTATTACATCATCAGAATTTATTTCAGAATCTCTGAATCAGGTGAATGGATACAATTTAAATAAATATTTCAAACATTTTTTTATCTATTTAAATACAAGTACGATAACCTAGCAAGTTATTTGCATTAATTAATGTAACTTTAGTTGTCAAAATTCAAATCCATCTATAAAGTTTTTTTTAAAATATCCGATTTAATTAATATCAGTTATAAATTAAAAGTAAAAGTAAAAGTATAGAGTATAGAGTATAGGGTATAAGGAGAAAAATTATGGACATTAACTCAATTATAAAAGCATTTACTTCAACAGGCAAAGATAAACTAACCAATGAAGATCTGGTTAGTTTAAAAGAGGGTAATCAGGATTTAGCTGATTTATTTAATTTACTTGATAATGATGGTAATGGGGCATTAGAAGATTCTGAGCTAGCTGTTTTTAACAAGATTGCAAATTTAGATGAAAATAATGATGGGATTTCAAAAAAAGATTTATTTTTAGCTGCTGCAATGGGTGGTGGAAATAAGGATCTTACAAGTTCTGATTTAAGTGCAATTGATCAAAATACTGTGATTAATTTTTCAGGTTTTTCAGTAGTCTATGATGATGATGGAAATGTAATAACCAAATTGGAAAATGAAGCTTCAGGAGATATTGTCAGCAAAGAATACGATATAAATGGTAATCTTATTAGTACGGTAGAGGCGTTCAACACTGGTGGTACCGAAGAAAAAACTTATAATAATAATAAAGTTATATCTTCGGTTGTTAAGGATAATGATGGCAATGAGACAAAACGCACTGAATATACCTATGATGGTAATGGCAATAAAACTTCTGCAACGGTTACTTATGCTGATGGTAGAATCAAGAAATATACATATAATACTGATGGAAGTAAAGCTACGTTTACAGACATTAGTACTGATGGTACATCCAAGATGGATAGCTATAACGCTGCCGGTAAAATAACAGAATCAGTATATAAAAATGCAAATGGAGATGTTACTAAAAAAGAAGCCTTTACATACGATGCCAACAGTAAATTAACAAATACTGTTAGAACAGATAAAGATGGTAATGAAATAAGTCATAGTGATTATATCTATGATGCTAATGGTAATAAAATTCTTGCTATAACTACGAATTCTGATGGTTCATCAAAGATAACTTCATACAATGCTGATGGTAGTAAAGCTTCATATACAAATATTAGTGCTGATGGTACATCGCAGACAGACAGATACAATGCTGCCGGTAAAATTACAGAATCTGTATTTAAAGATGCAAGTGGAACTGTTACTAAAAAAGATACTTTAACATATGATGATAGTGGTAAATTAACCAAGAAAGTACAAACAGATAAAGATGGAAATAAAATCAGTCAGAGTAATTATACATATGATGATGGTGGTAAATTAACCAAGACTGTTAACACAGATAAAGATGGTAATGAAACAAGTCATAGTGATTATACATATGTCAACGGCATTAAAGCTTCTGTTAGAACTTCCTATGCTAATGGTAAAACTAAGATAGCAGCATACAATGCTGATGGTACTAAAGCTTCAATTACAACCATACAAGCTAATGGTAAATCTCAGATAGACAGCTATAATGCTGCCGGTAAATTAACAGAATCTGTATATAAAAATGCAAATGGAGATGTTACTAAAAAATGTGCTTATACATACGATGCCAACAGTAAATTAACCAAGATTGTTAACACAGATAAAGATGGTAATGAAACAAGCCATAGTAATTATGCATATGATGCTAATGGCATTAAAGCTTCTGTTAGAACTTACTATGCTGATGGTACATCCAAGAAAGATACATATAATATTGATGGTAAAATATCAAAATCAGTAACTTACGACTCTAGTAATAAAAAAACTTCCATTACAACTAATAATGCAGATGGCACATCACAGACAGACAAATACAATACTGCCGGTAAAATTACAGAATCTGTATTTAAAGATGCAAGTGGAACTGTTACTAAAAAAGATACGCGTTCATATGATGACAACAATAAATTAACCAAGAAAGTAATAACAGATAAAGATGGTAATAAAATTAGTCAGAGCAATTATACATATGATGATAGTGGTACTCTTTCTAAAGTGTTCACAGTTTCTTCAAACGGTAATACAAAGATAGACAATTATGAGAATGGTAAAATTAAGACATCATTATCAAAAGACAAGAATAATAATATCACCAGTCAGAGCAATTATACATATGATGTTAATGGCATTAAAACTTCTGTGACAACCATAAAAGCTGATGGTAAATCCCAGATAGATACCTACAATGCTGCCGGTAAATTAACAGACTCTGTATATAAAGATGCAAGTGGAACTGTTACTCAAATAAATACTCCTACATATAATATAAACGGAAAAGTCGCGAGTGTTACTAGAAAAGACAACGAAGGAAACTTTATTAGCCAGAGTGAATATAAATATGATACGAATGGTAATAAAACTTTAGCAACCACCACATACGCTGATGGCACTGTAAAAATAGAAAAATATGAAAATGGCAAATTAGTAAGTTAAATACAAAAGAGGCTATCCCAAGAAAAAGGGATAGCCTCTTAATTTTTTTGATCACGTTTTATGCAAAGTTATGAAGTTCGTCTAATATAGTTTCAAAAACTTTATCAGGAGTTATTTCTTTCATACACTCCATTGAAGAATATTTTTTCGAACATTTTCTCTTAAAACATGGCTGACAGGATAATTCTGCCGAAAAAGCAATATGTTTATCTCCATAAGGTGAACTACGCTTATGACTTGTTGAACCAAAAATACTTATAATAACAGGTCTCCCTGTAGCATTTGCAATATGAGCAGGACCTGTATCAGGAGTAACAAGAATATCAGTTCTGTTAAATATTTCTATTAAGTCCAGAAGAGTTGTTTTACCGGCAACAGAAAGAAAGTTTTGCGTATCTGCCTGTGCTGTTATACGGTTTATCAAAGCATTGTCATTATCTGACCCGATAAATATAATATTATTATTGGAAGAAAGTTTTTTAAGAAGTTCACTCCAGTAACTTTCAAGCCAGTGCTTAGTTGGCCAGATTGTAGCTGGAGAAAATACTATTACGGGCTTTGAGCTGTCAATATCCTGCAAAAGACTATCAATGTATGCTTTAGTTTCTATTTTTACCGGCGGCAGTGAAAATTTAATCTCATCAACAGGTGCACCAAGATATTTCGCAGGTTCAAGATACCTTTCTATTATCATTTTATTTGGATCAAAAATATCATGAGCCTGTAACTTCTCATTTATAAAGATTTCTGCAAATTCTCTTGTTTTGGCATGCGCAATACGTCGTTTTGCGCCGCTTAAATATGTAATAATTCCGCTTTTAAAAAGCTCTTGAAGATCAATTGCAATATCAAATTTTTCTTTTCTTATTAAACCTATAATATCGATAAATTCTTTGGCATTACTAAATGAAAAGCCTTCATTTTTCCATCTTTTTTTAGGAATAATAAATACTTTATCTACCAGCGGATTATTTAAAAGAATATCAGCAGCTTTGTCTTCTACCACCCACGAAATATCCGCATCAGGGAATTTTCGTTTCAGTGCATTCAATACAGGAAGGCTGTGTATAACATCTCCAATCGCACTTAGCCTTACTATTAATATTTTAATTTTGTCATCCATTTTTTAATAATCTTTGTTAATCTAAATTCAATTTAAAAAGTAATTAATATTTTTAATGTAGGAAATCAAAGCATGGTTTCAATTATTTAGAGGAACAAAAACCTGTTAATCTCCTTTATTATTTTAATAGAAAAAATCCTAATCATCCAGTCCATTTTATTATATCAATAACCCACGTATTCTTCTTGTAAAATATGAGTTATAACAATTCAGATTGATTTAATAACAATTCAAAATAGGAATTATTGCTATTTTGCAGATTCAAACACATGGAAAAACAAACGTAAGTTAGCGATTAAGGGATTAAAACGGCAATATGAATAACCAACCCACTAAAATAAAAAACTTACCAAGCAGAAAAATCAAGAATTCTATCAACGATCTATCATATTTAATAAGTCAACTTAGAAATGATGCGGATATTTCGGAAGAAGCAAGTGTAAAATACAACCGTATGCTAATTGAAAGAGCCAGCTTAAGAAAAAAATGCAAAGAAACACAGTCTAAAAGTGTAATATCCATACTATTTAGAAAATTCAGCCTAAAAAAAGATCCAAAGTCTATTTGCGACTATTTTGAATCAAACTAAAATACATAAAAAACCGGAATTCCGGTTTTTTATGTATTTTAGAATAAAATTATCGAATTATATTGAATACCCAAAATGATGAGATTTTAAAGCTGATAATCTTTTCTTTAATTCAAATTCTTTTGCAAATTCACATGTTTTTGAATAGACATTCAAAAGGTGCTTTATGCAGTTTTCTACATATTGTACATCTTGATATAGTGATGCATCGCTATTATAAAAAATAACTTTCATGAGCAAGCTTTCTGCTTCTTCAGTTTTGCCGAATTTTTCATAAAGTGTAGCTAATCTGTCTACAATTAATTGGCAAAGCGATTGTTTATCGTTTAAGTCTTTAACTCTTTTATAGGTTTGTTCATAAAGTTCTTCTGCTTCTTTATATTTACATTGTTTTTCATAAATATTAGCTAAAATATATGCACATTCAAGAGATTCACTGTTATTCTGTCCATAAGCTTCTATAACCTGTTTATACAGTTTTTCTGCTTCGGCATAATTATTTTGATAATATAATGTATAGGCTTTGCTTTCTAACTTTTTTGCGTTTTCACTTTTAATAGTTGCAACATGCGACGGCACATGACTTAAACTTTCTGTCTTATAAGAACTTTGATAAAAAAATTGCTTATATGTGTCTACGCTATCTTCTTCTGTTTCAATAATTTCAAAAGCCCATCCGTTTTTAAAATTATGCATCTCTTCTCCTAATCTCTAACTGTTTGTTAAACTCTTTATATATACGTATATATATAAAGTATATACTTTCCCTGAAATTGCCAATAAATACGCAAAATTTTACGATTTTTAATAATTAAATAAGAATTGAAATCGCCCTGAAATGACCGAGAGCAAATTTATACATCCAATATATTTCCTTTTTATATTTGTTAAGTTTTTTTAAACATTATTACATTTTATAACTAATTTTTAAAAAAATAATTCAAAGCTATATCAATAACATATATATGTTTAAATAAACAAATATAAATCCTTTATAAAATGCTGTCAACAAATTTAGAAAGCATGTTTTTAAACATATATGGGGGTAAAGTGTATGAAAGTATTAAGTAAAAAGTCAGCATTAAATTGTGATGACAAATTTAGACTTTCTCTGGCTCAGCAAAATTATCTTGATTCAGGCACTTATGAGGTTACGTCTTTTGAAGGAATGAAGCTGTTAAGAAGACTTCGAGTTGTTGGTATAGATTCCAATTCCGGTTATTTACTTATTATGGAGAGTTATGCTGATAATTATCCTTACAAAAAATTATTACTTCTTTCACCTGAAGGCAAAACAGAAAAATATAAAGGACAAATGTATCAAAATATTAACTAGATAGTCTGTCTGATTAATGAATTTAAACCTGTTATGATTTAACAGGTTATATTGGAATATCTGTAAATTTTGGATGTATAATATTTGTGTTGTTTCAATAAATATTATATTTATGAGGAGATTAAATTTTTGAGTAAAATTCTGGTAATTGACGATGATATATCTATTCTGGAGCTTTTAAAAATTAATCTTGAACTTTTAGGTCATTCTGTTATAACAAGCACAGATGGAATTAAAGGATTTGCCCTGGCTCAACAGGAATGTCCGGATTTAATCATTCTTGATGTTATGATGCCGGAAGTTGATGGATATACAGTAGCTCAAAGAATCAGACAGAATAAAATAACAAAAGATATTCCTATTCTTATGCTAACAGCACTGGGAATGCTTCAGGATAAAGTACAGGGATTTGATTCCGGTGTAGATGATTATCTGGTTAAACCTTTTGAGCTTGATGAACTTAAAGTAAGAGTAAGAGCTCTTTTAAAAAGATCTAAATCACTTCCTGAATCATTATGTACACCCGAAATATTATCAGTCGGTGATATAACGTTAATTCCTGAAAATCTGACAGTAAAAATCAGCAATCAGGAAATAAAACTAACGCCGATAGAATTTGAAATACTAAACAGTCTGGTTCAAAAACATGGGCAGGCTGTTCCCGCAAGTACTCTTTTGAAGGAAGTCTGGGGGTATTCTCCTGATGATGATATAGAGACAATTCGGGTTCATATCAGACATCTAAGAACCAAACTTGAAAAGTCTAATCCTGATAAAAAATACATTGAGACAATATATGGTGGAGGATATCGTCTAATACCAGCTGGAATACCAAAACAAAAGTGAGATAATAAAATAATATGACCTTAACATTAGATCTAATTCTTAAAAAATATAATTCTTCCGAGGATTTATATGAAATTTACCGCAAAATTAACGACAACCAAAGACTTTCAAAAGAAGACGGACTTACATTATATAATTGTTCTGACATTTTATATATAGGCGCACTCGCTGATTTTGCAAGAATAAACAGACTCAAATTAACTAATGAAACTAATAAAGAAAATAATGTTTTTTGGATAAATAATCATCATCTTAATATTACCAATGTTTGTGAAGGTAAATGCAAGTTCTGTGCTTACCGCAAGAAAGAAAACGAACCTGAATCTTTTATATATTCAATAGAAGAAGCAGTTAATTACATAAATAACAAGGTTGATAAGAATGTTAAGGAATTGCACATAGTCTCAGCATTGAACCCCAAATGCGATCTTGAATATTACGTTACCCTGCTGAATAATTGCAAAGAATCTCTGCCAAACACTCATATTCAGGCATTTACTGTCGTGGAAATTGACTATCTGGCTAAAATATCAAATTTAAGTGCGGAAGAAATTCTTATAAAACTTAAAGAAGCAGGCTTAGGTTCACTTCCTGGCGGTGGAGCAGAAATTTTTTCAGACAGAATAAGAAAAGAAGTTTGTCCTGAAAAAATTTCCGGTAAAAGATGGCTTGAAATAATGAAAATAGCTCATTCGCTTGGCTTAAAAAGCAATGCAACAATGTTAACAGGCATTGGAGAAACAAGCGAAGATAAGATTAATCACATGCTGGCTTTAAGAGAGACCCAAGATGAAACAGGCGGATTTATGGCATTTATACCGTTAATATGTCATTATGAAAATACTGAATTGCATAATTATGAAGAACCAACAGGTATTGATATTCTTAAAGATTATGCTATTTCAAGATTAATGCTTGATAACATTTCTCATATCAAGGCATTCTGGATTCAAATTGGAATAAAATTAGCCCAGATAAGTTTATCGTTTGGTGTAAATGATCTTGACGGGACTGTTGTTCAGGAAAAAATTACACATTCAGCAGGAGCAACTACGGGACAAACTATTTATAAGGAAGAGCTAATTAATCTCATTAAAAAAGCAAATAAAATTCCTGTGGAAAGAGACACCGTTTACAATATTATTGAGGAATATAATGCCAAATAAAAAAGTAAATCTTGGACTTATAAATTTTACAAATTGTTTGCCTATTAATTATTCCCTTAATAAATGGAATTATGAGGGCTTAACGCTTTTTGCCGGTTGTCCTACTGAATTAAATATAATGATGAAAAATAAAATTATCGATATAGCTCCGGTATCTTCCATTGAATATATAAATAATCAGGATAAATACACATTAATGGACAACATTTGTATTAGTTCATTTGGAAAAGTTGATAGCGTGATTTTATTCTCAAATTATGAAATAGAAAAGCTTTCCGGTAAAAATATTGCTGTCCCGCATACATCTGCAACTTCTATTGCTCTGTTGAAAATCCTGCTTTCAGAAAAAGGCATTGATACAGATAGTATTAATTTTTCCACTCACAGTTACGGATCATCTCTTGAAGAATTTCTTAAAAATAGATATGATGCGGTTTTATACATCGGTGATCCAGCTTTATGTGCAAATATCAAGTTTAACAATAATTTCTTTAAATATGATCTGGGGGAATGCTGGTTTGAAATGACAAATTTGCCCATGGTATTTGCTACATGGGTAGCCCGGTCAGAATGGATAACGAATAATAATTATAATTATCTATTGACAAAAAGTATACTCGACAAAGCAGTTGAATCTGGTTTAAATATATATTTTAATGAGATAATCAAGTCAGCCTCCGAAAATCTAAAAATAGATAAATTTTTTGTTGAGGATTATTTAAAGAATAAAATTAAGTATAACTTTACAAAATACCATATGGAGAGCCTTAAGCTGTTTAAGGAAAAGAATGATAGCTTAATAAAAATGGCCGAGGTTTTATAGGAATTAGTTTGATTTAATGAAAAATACTAAATATTCAATATATTTCATAATAATAGCATTATTATTATCAATATCTGTGTATGGTTGCGGATTTAAGGAAAGTCATAATCAACAACCTGTTAAAAATGTTCTGTCATCAGTTAATAGTTTTAGAAAATCTCCTCAGGGTATCTTCCTGAAGTCATGGAAAGTTATCAAAAACGAGTATCTTGATGAAACTTATAATAATCAGGATTGGGACAAGTGGAAAGACAGATATTTTGACAAGATCAAAACAAAGGAAGATGCTTATGTTGCCATAGAAACAATGCTTGAAAGTCTCAATGATCCTTATACAAGATTTTTACCACCTTCAGAATTTCAGGAACAGGATAGAAGTATAGATGCAAAACTATATGGAATAGGTGTTCATATAGCTAAAAAAAATGACCGTACTGTAATAGTACACGTTATTGAGGGGACTCCGGCAAAAGAAGCTGGTATAAAGGCAGGAGATATCATTCTTAAAGTTAATAATACTTCTGCTAAAGGTTTGGATGTAAAGGAAGTAGCTGATATAGTCAGAGGAAAAGCAGGAACTAAAGTTTCTTTGGAGATCTTGAGAAATAAAAACATCATAAATAAAAATATTTTAAGAAAAGAAATTAATATAAAAAGCGTTGAGTATAAGATTCTGGATAATAAATATGCCTATATCCATATATTAAGTTTTATTAGCAATGAAACATCAATTGAAACAGCAAATGCTCTAGAAAAAACAAAAAATGCAAAAGGAATCATTATTGATTTAAGGGGAAATTACGGCGGCTTGTTACCAAACGCAGTGTTTATTGCTAACATGTTTATAAAAAAGGGTACAATTGTTAGTATTGTTGACAAAACTGGATATAAAGAAACTATCAATGCTGAGCCATTTGAGATATATACAAATAAGCCTATAATAATATTAATAAACCAGGCTTCAGCAAGTGCGAGTGAAATCCTGAGCGGTGCGCTAAAAGATCACAAAAGAGCCATTCTTGTTGGAGAAAGATCCTTTGGAAAAGGACTTGTGCAAAAAATTGTCAGCCTGCCTGACGGATCAGGATTGAATGTTACCATTGCAAAATACCTTACCCCAAAAGGAACAGACATTAATAAGAAAGGTATTCAGCCTGATTATAGAGTAAAAGTAACTGAAAAAGACTTTATTAAAAATTATGATCCTCAGCTTGCTAAAGCAAAACAGGTGCTTGCAAGTGAATTAAGCAAAAACGCAACAAAAATAACTGCTGCATCAGCAAAATAAGCTGGAAATGGTTTTATTAGATATCTGCTATTAATTCAGGTATTCTATTAATTAAGTATATATTTTGCTCAGGTTGCTTCTTAGCTATAGCTTTTTCTAATATTTTAACAAAATCTTCATGCTGTTTTTCAGTCATCTTTTCAAAAGGGACTGTCAACAATTGTGTTAATTTTGTTCTTTGCGATCCGGATATATTTTCCAAAATACGCTTTGAACAAGCCCGTTGTGGATTTAAGTCCCGAAGAGACCTGTGTAATTCTTCTTGCTGTTTTCTTGTCATTCCCCCTAGCTCAAGAAACACTTGCTTAGCGAAGCTATCACATTGTACAGAAGGTAGCTTTGCCGTAAAGTTAAGATTTGAATAATGCTTTGCAGGTATATTTGAGTTATTTATATTATTATTAAAAATTTTATTCTGTTTCTGTTGCTGTGATTGATAATTACCAAGTTTTGTCATATTGACACAAGATTTCACTATACTTTGCATTATTCATTCCCTCCACTATTCCCATATATATATTATATTAGTAGAAATAAAAAATACTTTTTTAAATAAATCATTTAATGAAACTTTACAATATGGTTTCAAAGTTGAATTTAAAAAGGAAAAATTTTTGATAAATTTTTCCTTTCGGTTAAATAATTTTTAATTAGCAGCATTGTTAATATTATTCTATTTATGACCTTTATGACTTAAAATCTCGTTCATCCATTTATCAAAATATTTATCCTCAAATTCTGGCTTTGTATTAAGCCATTCTTCCATTCTCATTCTAAAGCTAAATCTTTTTAGTATAGTTTTATCTAAACTAGCAAGAGCCTTGCCTGAGTCAGATGTTGTAGCAAAAGATGTACCAAAAGCCTTATCAAATACTTGTTTTTGTCCATCTGTCATCTTATTCAGGGCCTGTTGCAGCATTTTAACATTGGATAGGGGGTTGCGTTTACTCATATTTTTAATGGAACTTACAATTCCTGTAAAATTAATACTGGATTGATCATGTGTTAGATTTGCAGTGTAGTTTAAGCTAGTAACAGACTTGTTCTGTTTTTGTTGAGGTTTTTGATAATTATTGTATCCTGCTGCGTTCATTCCATAAGAGATAACAGAGCTTTGCATTATTATTCCTTCCTTTTATTAATTTCATATAAATATTAAATTCCTCAATATAAAAAATTGCTTTTTAAAACAAATCATTTAATGAAAATTAACAATATAAAGATTCTAAATATCAAAAAACTTTCAACTCATGTTTGACAGCGAGTACCTATTATTCTATACTACATTGGGCAATAAAATGCCTGATTATGGCTGTATTTGGAGGTAATTAAGGATACAGCTATATATATGACTAAATTAATTATCTAAGGAGAACCAATCTTGGCTAATGTTGTCGTAGTCGGAGCTCAATGGGGCGACGAGGGTAAAGCTAAAGTTACTGATCTTTTATCAGAATATGCAGAAGTAATAATCAGATATCAAGGCGGATGTAACGCAGGACACACAGTAGTTGCAAACGGAGAAACCTATAAATTTCACCTTATCCCTTCAGGAATTTTATACCCGGGTAAAATTTGTATAGTTGGCCCTGGAACAGTAATTAACCCGGAAGTTCTTGTAAAAGAACTGGATGATCTTAAAAAAAGAGGCATAAATACAGAAAATCTGTGTATAAGCCCTTTAGCTCATATAACATTACCTTATCATCTTGATATTGATGCAAGCAGTGAAAAATCACTTGGCAGTAAAAAGATTGGAACTACAAACAGGGGAATCGGACCGACTTATACCGATAAATTCAATAGAATCGGAATTAGAGTCGAAGATTTACTTGATAATGAAGCTTTAAACGACAAATTAGATATTATTTTGCCTCAAAAAAATGAAATTTTAGAAAAAATATACGGTCTAAAACCTTATACAAAAGAAGAAATAATTGCTTTTTGCAGTAAATATGAAAAACTTCTCTCTCCTTACATAAAAGATACTGCAGAAATTATCAGTAATGCCTTGAAATCTGGTAAAACCATTCTGTTTGAAGGCGCACAGGGAACAATGCTTGATATAGATCATGGAACCTATCCATATGTGACAAGTTCAAACCCTGTTGCAGGAGGTGCCTGCACAGGCAGCGGAGCTGGACCTACTGTTATTGACAGAGTCGTTGGAATTAGTAAAGCTTATGTAACAAGAGTTGGAGAAGGACCGTTTATTACTGAATTAACCGAAGAAACAGGCGAAAAGATTCGGGATATAGGCAGAGAATTTGGAACAACTACAGGCAGAGCAAGAAGATGCGGATGGTTTGATGCAGTTGTAGCAAAATACAGCGTTTTAGTTAATGGATTAACTGACATGGCTTTAACAAAACTTGATGTGCTGGATAATTTTGAAGAAATTAAAATTTGTGTTGCATATAAAGATAGACGAAACGGCAAGATTTACAACAATTATCCGACTAATATATACCTGCACAAATATCTTGATCCCGTTTATGAAACAGTGCCGGGTTGGAAAGCCAATATTTCATCAGTAAAAACTTTTGAAGAACTGCCGGTAAATGCTAAAAATTACCTCAAAAAAATTGAAGAATTGATAGAGATTCCCATTTCAATTATTAGTATTGGAGCAAACCGGGAAGAAACAATTATGCTGGAAAACCCTATTGCAGCACCTAAAAGAGTTCATTTAGTAAAAATTTAGCATTAACGCTTGACTTACGATCTTAGTGTTGGTATCTTATTATTTGTCAACCTCAAAGGTCTGGATAGGCTGGCTTCATAAATTCAACTATAAAATTAAAATTCTATATAAATTTGCGTCCATAGCTCAGCAGGTAGAGCACTCCCCTTTTAAGGGATAGGTCCTGCGTTCGAATCGCAGTGGACGCATTCTCTTTTGGTAATACTTTTCAGGTTTTATTAATTTAATCCTTTTTAGCTTTTGTCCATATCTTGTCCGTTTTTAAGACTGAATAGAATTAATTAAAACTAATGTGTTTTCTTCAATATTAAAATTCTCTAATGCTCTTACTGCTTGTAACTTTCTTTCTGGTACAGGATGAGCGTACCTTTGGACTGTTTTCAGGTCAGAATGTCCGAGGATTTCTTTAACTACTATAAGATCAATTCCTGCTGTTACTAATCTTGTGGCTGCGGTATGGCGAAGCGAGTGAAATACAAAGTTATGCACTTTTGCCTTATTGCAAATCTTATTAAAAGTCTTTCTTATATTAACGTAAGGACTATTAGTTTTTGGATTAACAAACACGTATTTAGAGGTCTTTGTTTGATACAATTTCTGAAACTCTCTGAGAAGCTTATTATTAATAGGAATATTTCTAGTCTTTCCGTTCTTAGTTTTAAGCAATGTTAAATAGCGTTCTTTTAAATCAATATTTTCCCATTTTAAATTTAATATTTCAGCCTTTCTCATTCCTGTATTTAAGGCACATATTATAATAGCTTTCATATACTCACAGTCATCTTTACAAGCGTCCATCATTCTGGGTTCTTCTGAGGGTGTTAAAAAACGTTCTTTTATATTATCTACTCTTAATGGTTTTACTTTTTTTGCAACGCAAGGATTTTCATCTACCCAGTCATTATCAACTGCAATTGTAAACATTCTTCTGAGTACACCTACTTCTCTATTGATTGAAGCATTTTGTATGCCCAATTCACGTCTATATGACCTGTATTTTTCAATTACGAATGGACTTATTTCTTTTATATTCTTATTTCCAAAAAACGTTTTCAATTTATTTACTGTTGACATATCATTTTTCCAGCCAAGTCTATTAGTTCTAGCATAAAGCTCAAATTCATTAGACAAATCAAAAAAAGATTTTTCTGCCCTAGATTCTGCAAGATTAAACCTATTTTGTAAAAGTTCTGACTTAAAAACTGCTTCAGCCTTTTCTGCATCTCTCTTAGTAACTGCTTCAGGTATAGCCCGGTGAAACCTTCTGTTCCTAATTTGTAGTTTTAAATACCAACGTCCATTTTTTTGATATACTGGCATATCTCTTACCTCTCTGTAGTATCTTAGAGCTGTAACATTCTAATAATTAGCATTATAAAGTAAGTATATACCTTAAATCAAGTTATAGCAAAGGGTATGCAAATATCATGCCTGCATGTATTTGAGCATGATTACAAAGCCGATTCTCATGGCATGCATGAAAAATCATGAACTAAAAAGCTAGAATCATGATGGTTACATGCAAAGCTGGAAAGTAATTTTCTCTCATTTATATACATTATTTTACAAATTAATCTATACAAGTTTTAGCCTCTAAAGTGCTGATATCACTGTAATTTTTGTTTTTAGCTTATATCTTTGTTAAAAATGTAAAGCAGATTTATAGATTTTAAAGCAATTTTCATTTTGAGCTGACTTATAATTGTTAGAGAGAAATTAATAAGAGAGAGCTTATGATTAATTTTTATAGTAGAACACCTATGAATTATTCAACCCCTGCTTTTAAGGGCAATTTAAATCTTGGTGGAGATATGTACTCTATCGCCAAGAAAGTTGAAGAAGGCAAATTAAAGCTAGCTGAAGTTTTAGAAGAAATTACAAGAGAGCTAAGTGATCCCAAAACAAATCCGGTAAGAAGAGGAAAACTTGAAGGTTTAAAAAAAGCTCTTAATGGGGAAAAAGTTCGTCTGTAATCATATTTGCTGCCTTAGTTCCAAGATAGCTTCCAACTCCTAAGCCGACTAAAGACAATGAGGGATGTATTGTCGAGGCAATAGCTCCTAATATAGCTCCTCCAAAAACTAAGGATGTGACATTAATAGTTGACCTAATAGTTTGCTTTCCATGTTCTTTATTTTTTATTATTGACGGAATTTCTAATGCTTCTAGTACTCCTAAACTTACTATTGGAGTCCTCAAAAATATTTTACCCACTATTGTAGAGACTAGAGTACCGTTAAGTTTTATCCCCTTTTCTAAAAACTCAGGCGTTTCTGCCCCTAATTTTGTAAGTATGTTTTCAGCCCATTGATAATCATACAGAGTTTTATCTAAGTGCCTCAAATTTACAAAAGGTTTTTTATCTTCTAAACAGGTAAAACGTAAAAATCCAAAAGGAGATTGAATATCTCTATCTTGTGCTGTCTTTTTGAATGAATCAACTATATCATTCCAGTCACCTCTTACGTTAATTATTTGTATAAAGCCCTTACCCAAAGTCTTTATATATTCATGCGATTTAAAAGCATCTCCAATCCCTGTTATTCTTCTTATAAAAGGAATAGAATTTAAACCACATAGGGCTAAGTTTTCCTTTTCAGTGTCAGCTTTGTTATTATTAGAGTAGTTTATAAACATATCTGGCTTAGGATCAAAAGCAGCAAATGTCTTTTGAATATGCTCATAGTCTTTCTTAACTTTAGCGTCAAGCTCAATCCTAGTATTTAATCTACGCTCCTTGCCGGAACGACGCTCTAAATTGACAGGCATAGTATCTTTTCGCCTATCGGAAACATTATAAGACTTTAAGAATGTATTATCCAACCAACCTTACCCTAATTTGGCATGCCTAACCTTGAGATATAAATTATCTCTATATATATAAAAACAGTAAATCCGATTTTATTGCTAGTAAGATAGAAATAAATTGAAACAAAAATATGCATTCAGCATTTTAATTTGTTTTTGATAAAATATTTCTAGTATTTAATGGGGAGTTTCAGATTTATGGAAGTAAGTTATTCTGAATATGATTATATAAAAAGTGTTGAGCGTATTACGGAAATATTAGATAGTTCTGATGCAAACTACATAGAACATAATGGCATTCCATCAAGAACAAATTTGACTTATACAAATGGTTATAATGTGGATATTACAGTATTGTTTGTTGATATACGAGGCTCTAAAGAATTAAGTACTAAACATACAAAGCCTGTTTTAGCAAAGATTTATAGAGCATATATTTCAGAAGTTATTGCTGTCATTAAAGGAAACTCATGTATTAGCGAAATCTATATTGAAGGAGATGGAATATGGGCTGTTTTTAATACAGTAAATAATAAACAAGTAGATTCTGTATTTAGAACAGCATTTTGCATCAGTTCACTTGTAGATATACTAAATATTAAGCTAAAAAAGAAGAAATATTCTACTATCGAGGTTGGAATCGGAATAGATGATGGAAATTCACTATACATAAAGGCTGGATATTTTGGAAGTGGCATTAATGAAGTAGTTTGGATAGGAAAAGTAGTGGGAGAAGCTGCTAACCTTTGTTCTTATGGCAATAAAACATATTCTGACAAAGAAATAATGGTTTCTGAAAGGGTATATACAATGCTCGATAAAGAAAATCAAGATCTTTTAAGCTGGAGTACGTCTAGACAATGTTATCATAGCTATGCTGTCAGTGTAAATATGAATAAATGGGTACAAGAAAATGGGAATAAAGAGAGACTACTTACTTACAGCAATTAATGATACTCAAGCAACAATTCGTGCAATAGATGTAAAAGTTGCAGCTTTACTTGCAGCCGTGCTTATTCCTATTTCTAAGTTGGGTAGTATAATTTATCATTTAAAAAGATTTACTGAATTGTCTCCGAATTGGATATTTTGTATATTTACGATACTCTTTCTTATTGCTTGGGCATTAACATTAATAGCTTTTTTCCGTGCAATTGACGGTATAGATAATCCTGCGTGTCACATTGTTAATGCTAATGACAGAAAAGGAACTTTTTACGGTGGTGGACTCTATGAATTAGGCCTTTGGGATGTTTTTTTCAACAGAAAAGAAATTAAGGCTAATAAGGATCCCAATACTTTTTCTCAATCTCTTCCAAATAATGAGACAGAAATAGAAAATGAACTCGCTTTTGAACAAATGAAATTGATTTATATAAGGGAAATGAAGCTAAATAGATTACATTGGGGTTATCGTTTTTTACTTATATGGTTTATTCTTGGAATATTTATATATTTCATCTCAAATTATTTTGTAAGCCCATAGAGAAAATTTGTAAATGCTAAAAACATTCAAGAGAGTGAGCATAAGTACGATGAGTGAAGAAGAAGCGAGAGATTTACTTAAAGCCCTTGAAGGTTGTTTAATTAATGATCTAAGAACTTGTTATATATACGAAGATAAAGTTATCCATGTTAAAGGGATAATAGACAGGATGGGGAATTGTAAGGTAATTGTTAGAATAAATGATCATGCTCCTCCACATTTTCATGTAATAGCCGGAGATAATGAGGCTACATACCAGATCAAGGACTGTAAATTATTAAAAGGCAAATTGGCACATAGAGAAGATCTAATAGTAAAGGATTGGTACAGATTAAGTAGAAAATATCTGATTGACTGTTGGAACAGTCTTCGAGCATCTAATAATCCAGCAGGTGAGTTTATTGAGGCTTAATAAACTAAAATTAAAAACCGAGATTAATGATTATACGTGTAAGAAAAGATGAGGATTCTTAAGGTGAGATATACCCAAACAAATATTGATCTTAATGCCCATTTGAAAGAACAAATTCAATTTCTGACAGTCTCAGCCGAATCATACGATAAAGGTAATGAATGGGAAGCAAAAAGGTTAGCAGTAGCAATTCGTACATTATTACACGATACTGCCAAGTCAAAATCATTATTAGCTCAAATTAACGGTAAGAGTACACTATTTTACAATACTGCAAATGATTGTAATCCAGATAAATATTTTCCACCATTAATGGGATTAACCATGATAAAAGGTGAATCAAACAGTATCCGTTTATGTGCACCTTTAAGTACTTATATTTCAAGATGGAAAGATAAAGATAAAATTCCTTTTAGTGAATGGTGGAATCAAATAGTAATCTATGATACAGATAAAAACACCCTAACAAGAAAAGATTTGATATTAAAAGTAGCAAATACTGACGGTGGAGCACATATAGACCCAGAATTAGACGCTGATTATGCAGCCTTAACGAGATTAAAATCATTAGGAATAACACGTATTTCTATTGGTTTACCCCAAGATGTTGGATTAGAGGTAACTTTAGCGAGCATTAGACAAATTACTTATGAGGTAATATTATCTCTTAAAGATGACTTTCCCCAGCTTTAAAAGATAACCTTATTACTAATAACTGGATATCATATATAAATCACACTAAAGGTAGTAAAATCTCTATATATATTACTTTCAAAGCTTCAAAACCCTCCTAAAAAGTACTTTTAACCGGATATAGCTAAGTTTTACCCTTTAGTACTTCAAAAACCCTTTTACGATAAATTGCAGGCTTCGACTGCATAATTCTCTGAAATCTAATAACCACAAAACTTAAAACCTTTTATTGATTTAATTTAGAGCATTATATGAAAACTAAAAAAGAGAATTTATATAATTTAGTCTTCTGAAATAGATTTATTAGCTAATTTTAAAGCTTCATAGGCTACATCATCTTTATTATTTCTTGCAGGAAAGGTATTATTACCAAGAATAACTATTTTATATTGATCTTTGTATGAATAACCTTGTTTTTTATTGCCGGATGATAACTGATTTGGGAATCTATAACTATTTATATCAACTAATATCACACAATTAGCTATATCCGGGTCTGTGGTATTATTAGCTCCACATTTTCCTTCAGCCTTTTCAACCTCATACTTGATTTTTAAACCATAATCATCGTTGTAGTAGAAAAAAGGGTTTTTATTATTAATGTTTGGGTAATGTATTTTAATAATTTGACCTCGAAAATGATTTTTTAACATAATTTTATTAATTAAATCCTGAGCGAGTGCTATTTTATTACCGATAGATTTATTATAATTACTTAAGAATATTTGATCCGGCTCCTGACAATTTTTTTCATCCAATAAGCATATTGCTAATCTGTAACCTCCTCTACTGCTTTTGGGAATTGATTCAGTAAGGATAGTTATAGAATTTAGTATAGTAAGAATTATAATTGAGCAAAAAGCAATACTAATATACATAGTAAAGTCTGTATTCTTATTAATTAACTTAATTATTCCAAGAAAAATAGCAATAAAAAGAAAAAGAAGAATTGCTAGTATCCATGAAATCAATATAAAACTACCTACAGCCGGATCAAAGATATCTGTGTACCAGAAACTTAATCCCAAGAATATAATAAATGTGATTGGTAAAATCATTTTTAAGATAATTAGAGAGATTCGTTGTTTTTCATCATTTTTATACATTTACTTTTGCTTTATCCATTATCCAATCGAAATTAACCTCAATTATATTAATTGAATATATTGATACAATTAGCTTACTAACCTACTTTAAACCTATATTTTGGAAACTTATGAAGTTTTTTGAGTAATGGCAGGTAATTTTATAGTAATTCCTATATACTACATATTTATTAGGTTTCAGATATTTTAAAAGGTTAATTACTTAAATTACTGCATATTTTTATAAAGAATCGCTTATATTTATACGAGAGATTTGAGCCTGCGATTTCTTAAGTTATAAATATTATGGTAATTAGAGTAATATTAATTAAAAAAGTCTAATTCTTATTACTATATCTATATTGTGCTGATTACTAAAAAATTACTTTTTGATTACCGCAGTTACCAACATGAAAAAAAGCCCCACATTTTTTGTGGAGCCTTACTCATATTATTGCCGTCGTTATTTTAAGTTTGTAAGTTCTTCATTATTGGTAATATCTATTACGATACACCTTTTGGGTTCATTGCCGAAATTTACGGGCTTAGCCACTTGATCTTTTCCTTGTTCAACCCTAGGATCATTCTTAGCTGCAAGTAATATATCCTTTTTAGTTGGGGCAGTATTATTACCTGTTACCTGTTTATACTCTTTTGTAAATGCAAGTATAAGCTGTTCATTAAGATGAATTGCCAATTTGCCTTCGGATGTAAACTTATAATCCTTATCTTGTTGGATTTTATCATTAGTATTTAATGTGGTCAGGTACTTCAAGAAAATATCTAAAGCTGATTCAACCTGACATATATCATTGAAGTTTTTAACATACTGGATGAAACCATCCTCTATCTCTGAACAGCTATTGATTTCAGCTATATCAAGAAGAACTCTAATTCCTGCATAAGCTATTGCAAGGTTATTTGCACATCTTGGACTAATATCTGGGTTAATGTCTTTTACCCAATAGGAATTATCATCAAAATAAAATAAGATTTTCTCCTCTGGTACTGAAAGAAAAGCAGGTGCTAAACCTGAAAGGTGCTTATCCCTGATTTCATTAAACTTTTTAGCTTCATCAACTTTGAAGTTCAGTTTATTAAAGCTTACGAAGTTAAGTCTACTCATTACCTGCTCATTATCTGGAGGATAAAAGTTGCTGATAAATATTGCTGTTGAATTTATCGGCTTTTCTATCTTATCAATACCGTCACGCTTCATTATTTCTCTGGAATAGCTTTCATAAATATTTTTAACCAATTCTTCAAAAGATGCTTTTATAGGTAACTCATCTATAATTGCAGGTAGCCTATTTAAACGTCCAAGATCGTGCCTTATTGAATTATCACTGGAATTGCCTGAGATAATAAATGTCTCATTAAAACCATATAAAGCACATATAATTTTAGCTGCATTAGTCTTTCCGCTCCCAGCTACTCCCTGAGAATATGTTACAGGGAAACCATCATTAGTTTTCTTTTTCAATATATCCTTATATGGAGCCATTATAGCTGTACCAATAACTAAAAATGGTTCTATAGTTCCAGAATATGTATTCTTAAGGCTATCAATTAAAAAGTTTGCAAGCTCTTTATTAGTATATTCATTAGATACATTCAAAACAGGCTTTTTCCTGCTATCCATATTAGGCTTTATCTTAATCTCTTTAGCTGTGATTATTCCGTCCTTATCAGCTTTATAAATCTCACCTGTTTTAATGTTTACCGCAGAATCTGAATAAAGCCATAAGCCTAGATCTTCTATAAGTCCTGCTTTATCGTAATAGTAGATTTTATCAAGATCCTCAAGTCCATCAATTATCTCCGCAAGATGATTTTTACTAAGTAGGTTTGAATAATTGCCATATCTGCTTATATTCTTCATAAAATCTGTTATGTCTTGCTTGCTGTTTCCCTCAAGTAAAAAGGGAATACTTCTTTTACCGTTTCTATCAATAATTTGTATTTCAAGAGAGCTATTGGGATTACCCTTATCATCAAAAGTTACGATTTCTCTTTTAAAGTCTATATGGTAATTTGTTAATCTCTTATAGCAAATATTTGATCCTTGAGTGCCTATCTCATAATAACAGTTTTTGTATACTATTAGTTGATTAATAAGGCTAAATGATCCATCAAAAGGCACAGAATATAAGTGATTAAATCCATCTTCCCGTATAAACCTTTTAGCAATGGATAAAGCATTATACTTTATGTTCTTTAAAAGTTCCCCACTATCCTTATGAGATAAGTACCATTCATTAAAATCCTTACAGTAACTCTTAAGGTAAGGGAATTTAAGTTGATAGACCTGATAATTAACCTTTAAGACTGTATCATTAAGACCTTTTTTACCCTGTTTGTCATTATCTAAAAACAGTATTACTTTTTCATACCTGCTATTATCAAAGTCTGTCATTAAATCAGGTATAAATCCCACTCCATTAGAGGGCGTAATAATTTGGTAATCATTATGTAAATTTAACTCTTTTAGGTACTGATAGAATACATACCCATCCAAAAAACCTTCAAGCACTATTATATTTTTCGGATTTACTGGCTGATTAATTTTACAGAGTTTTTTAGCTTCCCCCTGTGATCTCCAAGATTTTCTACCCCTGCTATTTGGTTTAAAATCCTGAGTTCTAAATTCATAGCCGATCAGTTTGCCTTCAAGATCATAATTAGGTAAAATCCAGCAATTGCTTTCCTCTACAAAGCCTATCTTTAAATCAGCTATTGTGCCTTTTGTAATGCCTCTTATATTTTTAATTTGATTTAATCTTTCTTCATTCTTCAGAAGATAATCGTTACATCTTAATACAATTTCTTCATTAACAGGTAATTCGCTGGTACTCTTAAAACTACTATTGAAGCCTATATGCTCTCTCTTTTTTCTCTTAATAGCACTAAAAATTTTCTTTCCAGAATCACAGCAAAACGTTTTAAGAATTTTATGATTAAAGTCATATATGACATTGTTTTCGCTGATATCTTTACAGTCAGGACATTGCCAATAAGCCCTGTTTTTATCTACTTTAGCCGGCTCTCCAAGATAATCAATAATGTCATCAAAATCTAATCTTTCTGAATTATCGTTAATATTGATGACCTTTGATTTATCTTTATTTGCTGGTTTTTTTGTTTTAATTATTGGCCATTCTTCAGTCATCCAGCTTGTTGCTACATTTCTTTTTCTTTTAGTCATTTTATAATATACCTCTTTTAAAATTTAATTTTACACATTTATATCTCCTTCTATGTATTCTTTTACTTAAAAGTGTTTCATTAACTTAAATGTCATCTAATCCAACTGTAATTGGCTATTAAGCCTCCCTGAAAAGAATTTGTTTTTACATTGTTTCATCCTCCATATTAGTTTTACAATCCATAAGCCTTAAAATATCTTCTCTCCTAACATGCCACCTACCGTTTATCTTAAATGCCTTGAGTTTCTTATTTTTTACGTATAAATAACACGTTAAATAAGAAACATTAAGAATTTCTGGTAACTCTGTCAATAAGTACATTTCTTTTGTCAATTTTTTGAACATACTAGCTCATTCCCTCCAATAAAATAAATAAACATCCTTATGCTGTCCTCAAGAACAGCAAATTTCTTAAAGAAAAAACGAATCTAAATCTAAAAGCAGTCAATATTAAAAAGAAATCTTCAACAAGAAAGTAAGCTTAATCTAAAAAGTAATTTTGTCCCCAGATGCAAAATTATTATCAAATAGTTATTTATATCGTTCTATATTGTATATAGCAACAATTACTAATATTGACAAAAGAATTTATTTTTATTTTTTATTAGATCTCAGCGATTAAAATAGTCAAAAGATTCTCTATAAGAGAGCCAAATCAATTTCACTTTAATATAAAGATTTATAAAAAAGTTTTATAGTTATTTTGATATAATTACTTAAGATAATATTTAGAGGTAAATGAAAGTGTCTGAAGATAATGCAGAAAAGCTTATAAGTTGGGCTGTTAAAGTTACTAAAAGTGAGAAAGAGCTTCTTAAATCCTATTTAAAACAAATAAGATGGGAAGAAGCTAATGATCAAAGATTTGAAAAAGAATTAGAATCAAATAGAAGACGTTTCAAAATTAATAAGTTTGATGTATCTGGAAATGAATTTAAAGATTGGCAGGACTACCAAATAATAACGTTTTTAGCAATTGAGCCTTCAGGACATTTATTTAATTCCTATAAAATGAGGAATTCTTTAGGGGCATATGGAAATACATGTAAGGAAGCGATAAAGAATTTAAGTAAAAAATATATTCTAGACGATGATTTATTTGATATTCCCTAAATGATATTGGTATGAACTAATTTAACTGTTAAAAGATAGACAAGCATATTAATCAGCATCAACAAAATCACTAGCAAGATAATAAATCTCAGGAAGTTTTTTAGAGTAGTCTATTAATGACCGATAATGCTCTCCTACACTTATTTGGTTATATAAAGTGTTGTTTGTATAAATGTATGAATCTTGTGCAGTTTGGATTATATAACGTTTATTTCCATTTATAGTCTTTACATATTTTGCTTTGACTATAAAAGTTAGTGGTTTTATGTTTTCTTTTTTAGCTTTTGTGACTTTTTTACTCTGTACTTGTGGTTTTGATACAGATTTATTACTATAATTAGGAGTTATTTTAACTGATAATCCTTGTAATGGTATATAAGACAGAGATTTTGTATTAGCAAAATTATCTAAGCCTTCACCTGAAAAAGAATTTCTATCAGCCGTTTTTAACTTTTCATCTAATCTATATTCCCTGTTAGAAATAAGATTAAAACATTCCTGATTAGTGCAGCTCTTCTTTTCTAGATCAAGGACTCTGAAAATACCATCCGGGTTTAAACCGGCTCTTAATATATACTCAAGAGCTATATCATCAGTATTAAACGCTAATTCAGAGATTGAATTGTTATGATTTGCTATCTCATTGTTTATTTGAGCTTGAAGTTGTGATAATTCTTGATTATCTCTTTCTAACTGACTATTTAACTGATTAATATCTGTATCATATTTAGTTTTCTGAGCGTATAAATTACCCACATTAATTGCAGATTTTACTCCCGTATTTCTGACATCATACATATTAAATGTCTGATTAAGAACGTTGGTTAAATATTGATTTCCTACTTGTCCAGCATTATTGTTTATGGCTCCTTTATAGCCACTTTGCAGATTAGCTTTTATCTTTAGATCTTTTTGAATTTGTATAATCTCATCATTTAAAACCTGTATTCTTCCTTTTATATTTTTAATATTCTGATCCGTGTTTTGACTTAGAAATGATAGCTTATTCCTGTTTCCTGAAGTCTGATCAGCTAATTGTTCAGCAATAATAAAGCTTAAGGCAGAATCATCGTCAATGAACATATTTATTAAAGATGAATCTAAATTTATACTGTTAACTTTAGGATCATCAGAATAAGCATTAATCAGGACATGCCAAGTATAATCAGTTAATTTATTAGTTTTTAATAATGCATTTGTGATTTTACACACAGAATTTTGTGTTTCATTTAAGGTACCTATTGCTAAGCAGTTATTTACTGTCAAGCTAAATGCCAGTATTAACATAATTATGAGACACTTTTTCATACTAATATCCTTATAGTTCGTACAGGTAAAATATATATTGGTCAACATCGCTATAATGCTTGCAATCCAGATCGATTTTTACATTATAATGATGTTTCTGGTCATTGCCCCGGTATGAGGTATAGGCTGTTTTGCAAGCTACTTTATAGACATTCTTTTTAAAATTTGTGTAGTAATTTTCGTAAGTGAAAATGGCATTATTACCTTTAGGCAAGATATTCAAAATAGCAGTACAGGCATATGACTGTTTATTAGGTACATGAAATTCTTCTCTTATATCATTCAACTTCAAAGTATATCTATTTCTGATATCTTTAAGCTTGATAGTAGCCTTATATCCGTCTCTGCGTTTTAAAAGAAATGAATCAAGATTTTTTAACACATATGATTTTGTTTCCACACTATTGCACGAATAATTATCAGCATAGGCAGCAGAAGATAATAAACTAATTATTATTGAGCTTGCAATTGTTAATATCTTTTTCATACTTAATTTACCACTTTAAATTTGACAAATAATCAAAGCTGAAAATACTTGATGTATATAATTTAAAAACATATTAGGGTACTTGTCAATGAGTACTCTTTCTTCTTGCTAATCATTAAACTTATGGCATGAATAAGGTTTTATATAATAAACTAGGAAGACGTATTAAACAATTACGCGCTGAACAAGGACTAACTCAGGAAGAGTTAGCAGAGCTTGCCGGAATAAATGCCAAATTTGAAGGTAGAATTGAAAGAGCTTTAAACAAGCCAAGTCTTGATACCATATTTAAAATTGCAAAAGCCTTAAAAGTTGAACCTGTTGAACTTTTCAAGTTTTAAAAATAAATATTCTTGTATGTAATAATTACCAGCTGATTAGGATTTAATTGATTGATCCGATTAATTTAATAATGGGGAATGGTCATTGATTTGATATAATAATTTATAAAAATCTATTCATACTTGTTTTATAAATAGCTGGAGAATTTTATGTCAACAATACCTGAAAATAGAACATCGGAAATTAAGAATAAATCAAAATCCAAATTAAAATTTGCATCAATGGGAATTAAATTGGCTGATATTAATTATGTCTCATTTTTATCAAATGATTATATACAAGAATATGATTGTTTAATTTGGTATCCAGAATATATATTTGAAGTATATAAAAATATAAGATTAGAACAAAATGGATATTTTGTTTTTCATCCCCATGAATTAGAAAAATTAAGATCAGAAATTCGAAAACGTATTCAAGATATGCTTGAGATGCTTGAACTAGGGAGAACTATTATAATATCTATACCTAGTCCTATTCTTTGCTATAGAACTGTTAGAGGATCCTACACAATAGAAGATTTAACTGATGATTTATTTCCTATTAATATGGGTATAAATGAGATTTCAGTTAATACAATTGAGTTTAGTGGCCATGACCCTTTAAAGTCTTTTTGGGAAATAATTGAGAAAGAATACGAAATTAAGCCGAAAGCAGCACTTGAAATATATGACGACGGAACACCTTTTCTTTATACGCGAGATAATAATAAGGTTTTAGGAAGTTATCATTCAATATCAAATGGTCATATAATTTGTATTCCTAGAATTTATGCTAAAAATACTGATGGAGATTGGCATAAGCCTTTAATAACAGCCTTAACCTCTTTATTAGAAGAATTAGCAAAAGAAGGAAGTGATTTTAGTCTTCCAGATTGGAGTGATAATTATCTGTTGCCATCTGAATCAGAATATAAAGCTGATTTGAGTAAATTAGTTCAAGAGATGGAAAATATTTATAAGAAAATTCAAGAAAAGAAAGTGATGATCAAAGAACTTGAAAAGTATAAAATTTTATTCTGTTGCAAGAGTATAGAACTCGAAACTCAATGCAAAAAAATATTTGAAGAGTTAGGATTTGAAGCAGAAAAACCTGAAGGAAACAGAAAAGACTTAATATTAAAATACGGAAAAGATAAAATAGCAGTTGTAGAAATTAAAGGTAAAGATAATAGGAGTGCAGGTGAAGATGATATTATGCAGTTAGAAAAATGGAAAATTGAATATCATGATTCACATAAAAAAATTCCCAAAGGAATCCTAGTTGCAAATATGTATAAGGATACTCCATTAAATGATAGAAAACAAACAGCTTTTCCTGACCAGCTACTTCCTTTGGCTACAGGTCGAGAGCTTTGCCTAATAACGGGTACACAACTTTTGTGCTTATATCTGGATTATAAAAGGAATCCGAGCAAGAAAGATCAATTAATTGATTCATTATTTAATACCGTTGGTATTTATAAAGACTATGAGGACTGGGGAGAATACATAACCTTTGAAGAATAAGAATCCTTGAATTTACTTCTCTATTTAACAAAGCAGACCTATGTAAAATATTGAACCAGCTTGTTGTTATAAATAACCATACCCCCTAAAAAGCAGCCCCAGAGGGGGATAGCCTTTTAATAATATCCAGTAAAATATATAAAATCTTGTCCGTTTCTTGTCCGTTTTTTATCACAGAATAGATTAATTTGAGTAACTATAAGTTATAAATACTAGCACAGCAGTTGATAACAGTCTTTTAAGGGATAGGTCCTGCGTTCGAATCGCAGTGGACGCAAGTTTTTTTATGTAAGAGCTTTTAAGGTCAAAATTGACCCAACCTACGTACTTATTATGAGATTAAATAGGGATTATATGGGGCAGGACACGCAGAAGTCTTAATTTTTGTTAATAAGTTATAAAATAATCAGTATATTTTAAAATTATTAAAATTTTCATGTTAATTTTATTAGTAATATGAAAATTTTAATAATTTCTTATTTAATTAGTTTGAAAGTAAAATTATGATAAATCAAGTACAAAATTTCAATTATAGCTATCCGAAAAATTCAATATCCTCCAATAAAGTGAATTATGTACAAAATAATCCAGGATCTGAGCGTAGTAATATAGCATTTACAGCGGCTCCTGGTACTGAATTATTTGTAGCTGATTTATTTGCAATACTTATAGCTTGTTATGCAGTTGATGAATATAGAGATCATGTTAATGATAAAAAGATTAAGAAATATGGACAGGAATTATTTCAATATTCTAAATACACAGAATTTTCAAAGAAATTACCAATTGAGGCTGGAAATATTATACATAGTATAGATACTGCAATTGAAGAAAATGGTGATCAGCTTAGAGAGGGTTCTATAGCAAAATTAAGAAAAGCACAAAATCTTGTCCGAAAAATGTTAAAGGATGATTTTGCATTACATCTTCCTGAATCACATGAAACCCCTGAAAAATTTCCTATAAAAGGTATCGAAAATATAAAGGAAGCATTAAAAAGTGATATATCAGCTTTAAAAGGTAGAATTATAAAATTTTTCCTTGAAACTTTAGATGAGCCTGATGAATTCAAAATAGATCGAATGATCAGAGTGCCTGCTGTAGAAAAGCTTGATAAAGCAATAAAAGTTATAGGATTAATTGAAGAAAATCCTGTTAGAAGAAACCTTGTAATTGAAGCACTGAGAAAGCTTGGGAAATTAAGAAAGTAACAAAAATTATCACGCATTCGTTAAAATTTGATTAATAGTAAGCAGTTACTTCTTTGAATAGCCTTCATATCCACCGTATTTATTATAAAATTTCACTTTATTGCTGATTTTGTCAAACCCCAGTTGTGAGTCAGGTTTTCTTTTAAATTCTTCTGATATTACCATAATAAACATGTTAAATTTCTTCCGTAATATTTCCGTAATGACTATGTAAAATCATAGGATTTGTATTTTAATCATTTTGATTAAAATAGTTAAAAATAAAGACTTTTTAAATTTGAAGTGCCTGTTATATTGTCCTTTTAGGGGATATGTCCTGCTTTCGAATCGCAGTGGACGCAAGTTTTTTTATTTGGATAAATATTCAAGGTTTAACAAATACACTTGGGATATCATCTCTTTCTTCGTTTGCTGTTCCGGTCTCATGATCTTTGCCGAGACCATAACTATTTGTGCTGTAAAATACAGGTTTAAAGCCGGCTGTTTCAAGTTTTCTTGCAAGGGGAAACTTACTCAGAGGTTCTCTTCCGTCAAGAGTGTGATCATCTCCTAATGTTCCTACTACCAGGATTCCTTTTGACGGCAGAACTCTGTATATTTTTTCAATAGCTTCATCAATAGCTTTAGGAGCAAGATGATACCATGCATTTTTAAATATAATCACATTAGTATTGGGAGGTAGCTTTAATTTATTTGTATCTAAATCAAGTATATTAGCTACTTTGAAATCAACAGAATCTTTAATAATTCCTGATTTTATTTTGCAATTTTTATCATATTTCCAGCAATCACTGGATTTATAAATATTAATATCAAAGGCTTTTCTAAAAATATCTCTGTATTTTGTAATTCTTTGATCAAATTTGTAATAATTTTCAAGTCCATAATATTTTTCTGTTTCAACAAGTGCTAAATCAAGATGGTCAAATTCATATGCTCCCTGTTTTGCCTTGTTAATAACATTTTCAGAAAGATCGTATCCGGTTATTTTAAATCTTAAATCATTGTTATTTTCAGCTAACATTGTTGCTATTGAATATGTTTCTTCTCCGTCAGAGCATCCAAAGTCTGCTATATGCGTGCCGGAAGGAAAATTTTTCAGAATATAATCTTTTAGATAATCAAGTGTTGGAGAATCCCTGAATAAATAGGTGGTATGAACTAATTTTTTTTCCTTAATTGAATCATCTAAAGTATCCGTATTTTTCACATAAGATTTAAAAAAGATATTTTGATTGTTTATTTGCATAATCTGCCTAAATTATTGATTTTCTCCGTTTATACTTTTTGTCTAAATATATAAAGTATACGAAAATAAAAAATTGCTAAGGTCATAGCAACCATAAATTTTAGTTGCCTTACTTTTATCTTATAAAAAGCAAAATTTTATGCTTTTTTGAATAGCTTAAGAATGGATTACCCACTCTTTCAAAGCCCAGTTTTTTCAATAATTTCTGTTCAGCTGTATTATGCTCTCTTACAGTTGCATAAATTCCTAATTTCGGATTTTTCTCCAATATTTTTTCTGTGAGAAAACTATTTAGGCCATTTCTTCTATATTTAGATCCGGTAACAGAGTATCCTAATTCGTATTCGTAATTTTTAGCCAGCTCAGGTATATCTGCATTTTTGAATAACTTTTCTCTGTATGTCTTATCAGGAGTTTTTAATGCGCAAATGGATGCAAGTTTGCCATCTATATAGCAAAAAGCAAGATCTTTAGCTCGAGAAATTTTTTCAGACAAATTTTTAGTAGAAACCTGTTTTCCTTCAATAACCAGCTCTTCAAAATCCATTAACCTTTTTTTAAAACATTCCTTTGGAGATTTTACAAGAATTTCCGGTTGAAGATTTCCTGATTTGCCTTTTGGTACTACTTTATTTTTTCTTTTATTTGAACCAGTAAAACTTATGCTATCCTGACTAATTTGGTTATTAGTTTGAAACCTCGGATAATTAACCAGATTTTGTGAATTATAAAATTGCAAGTTTATACTAATACAATTACAAATTGTTCTCATTTTCTAATTTCCTGAAAATTTGATAACTATATTAATAAAACTTGTAAAAATTAAAATTGCTCTGATTTTCTCTGAAAAAATTTTTATTATTAATTAGAAAGTAAGGTCTGTATTTTATTTAAATTTAAGTATATTTTATAAATCTTTAATTAGCATAATTTATACATTGAGAGGAGAAAATAATGACAGAACATCATGAAGAGTATGGTAAATGCGGCGAACATCATCAATGTGGCGACAAATCACATCAAAAATGCCACGAAGGACATAGCGGTTGTGATGATAAATTAATGCGACTGGCTGAGGAAGCCTGGATGGAACTTCTTAAAGATAAAATTAAGACTGAAATCGAAAACAAAAAAGGATCCGATCTTCAAAAACTTGCTGAAATAGTAGCAAAAGCAAATGGAGAAAAATGGAAACATAAAATGGCAGCTAAAATAGGATGTGAAGAATACAAAAATACTCTTAAGGATTTCTTTACATCTAATAAATAACTTATTTTTATCTATAAAAGTTATAGTTACTCGCTTAATGAAGTGCATAATTTCACCTTTTGTACAAATCTAGTGAACAGGGTGCAAATTGTGCATTGAAAATGAGATCTGAAAGCAAGTATTATTTGAGACTGACTTTGATAAATACCAGAGGAATTATTCCGCAGTTTGTTATTATCACATCTAAGGATTTATTTTTTGCAGGGAAATCTATCTTTTCACCTTTAAAAAGCTCTCTTTTATCGTCATTAATGTTAAATTCAGCACTGCCTGACACTAAAATAAAATATACGTTTTCATCATTAAGATGTACTCTAATCATATCCTTTGAGTTTATTGTATATTCCTGAATGGAAAAATTATCTTCGTCCGCCAGATTAGACTTTTGCCCCCATCTTGCAGAAGTAATTTCCCTTTTAACAATATTTTTAACGATTGATTCTGACATTCTTTGATCCAGCTTCGATTAATTAACTTTATTAAATAATTCAACATATCCATTTAGTGTATTTTTTTAATATTAATTATATTGAATAATATAATTAATCATATTTTAGGAGAGATTTTCAATTGATGCAAGAAAGTAAAATCTTTAAGGTTTTTAAAATTATTCCCGCTGGAGTTTATAATGGCATGATCTGGTTTTTATCAAGCAGACCTTTACCCGTGAATATTGGAAATTTTGATAAAACTGCACATTTAATTGAATATTGTATTTTGGGATTTTTACTTGCAATTGCGTTTGAATTAAACAGAAAAAATTTTAATCTAACTGCAAAACACTGCCTTATACTTGGTTCTATTGCAGGAGGATTAGATGAAATTCATCAATATTTTGTACCCGGCAGATCTATGGATATATTTGATTTTATGACGGATGTTACAGGTATTGCAGCAGGAATTATTGTCTGGCTTTTGTTTATTAAATTATTAAGTTATTTAAAGTTGAATTTTTTCGTCAAAAAGGCCTGAATACGGGCTTTTTTATTTCTACAAAAAATTTAAACCTCCCTCGTTATAAAGATATTAACAAATAATGCCGATAAAAAAAGTATAAGGCGCAAATACCGAGGAGAGGATCTAAATGAGTTTAACATTAAGTAATTTAAATCTATATAATCCAATCGCTAATTCAAACGATCTCGTTTCAGCTAGCGAATTAGAAAATATTTCAAGAGAATTACTTTCTGTTGCTCCTTCAACACAATCAGCCAGTGCAGTTGCATACGAACAAAATCTTCCAAAAATTAACTTAAATAAACTTGATTCAACAAATAACGGACTTAAACTTTTTGGACCTGAAGCTCAGTTAAGCGCTCAAAATTTACAACAAATTGCTACAAATAAAGCCGGATACAATGTAACACTTTCAGAAAAAGCTTTAACATCAATCAACTCATTAAATGCTCAGGCTGCTAAAGTACAGGCAAGCGTTGTTTCATCACAAATGGACGGCAAAGTTTATATTCCTGCAGAAGTTGCAAGTTTTTCCGATTTAAAATCAGTTTTTGCTGCTTCAAATTCACCAAAACCTTTTGAAATTGGCGATATGAACAAAGATAAAAGAGGTTCAAATCCTTTCTTTGTATTAAATTCAAATAAAGGTGAAAAACAAGAAGAAACTAAAGAAAGTCTGAGCATTTTTGCATAATACAAACGAGCTTTTCATAATTTATTTAAATAAAATGTAACAAAATAGTGATTGAGGTGCATTGGAATCTGTTTAAGTTGTATTGAGGACTTGGTTTGTTTGATTGTACTGGTAAAATTGTTAATTCGTCAGAACAATGTTCAATTAAAACTATAAATACAGATTACCTGTTCTTCCTCACCCTTCGGGCTGGAACAATTTTACCTGTATTACTCGCTCATAACGGATTGTAAAAAACCTTTTAAGGCGGCGAATTTACACATAGCCCCTC
>Ga0074198_1000101_pt1 | contig 127256 bp, 260 predicted proteins | sample EPASupsiteSAE323_FD_64527 | JGI IMG/M metagenome (GOLD analysis project Ga0074198, IMG submission 64527) | Bioremediated contaminated groundwater from EPA Superfund site, New Mexico - Sample SAE3-23 | ecosystem: Environmental > Aquatic > Deep subsurface > Groundwater > Contaminated ... | reverse complement strand
TGCTTTTAAGAAAAGAAATAATAGATCTATTAAAATTACAGTAGCCATTAAAGATAATACTTTTCTATCCCGTCGCCACTAATATTACAATATCCTATAAAATTTGCTGGTTAATGTAAAAATTTGCAAGGTAATGTAAAATAATAAAATTTTAACCCTTTATCTAATGCGGATTCAAATTAAGCGGATTCAAATATCTATACATACATTTAAATACATCTATCAATACCTGAAATAAGGTTTTATTTAGTATTTAATATATTAATATCCATAGATAGATCTATTCATTAATAGTAATATAACATCTAAATACATATAATACCTGGAAATAGTAATTATGACCTAAAATATATTTGTCATCTCCGTAAAATAAGAAAATAAAAATAATACTACAATATACAGTATGATAAAAATCCCACTATATACTAGAGACAATTCTATACCAAATAATAGTAATTTAATTGTATGTTTTAATGTTGTTTTCATTCAATAATAATGATTAGTTACAAAATTAGATAAATGTTTCTTCAGTATATAAACCATAGATGTTCTTACAATACTTATTTATATTTATACGACTATTAGACATTTGGTGATGATACATATCAAAAATAAACACTTTAATTCTATGGTTGTATAGATCTATGAGTATCACTTAATTTATCTAATGTATTAATTAAAACTTGATTATTATGTCATATGATGAGTTTAGTATGGAAAGATTACAAGAAGTATTAAAGTCTAGTCGTGAATGTAGAGAACGTATAGAATTGTTATTATCTACATCAGACTTTTTAAGTAAGACATCAGAGAATTTTGAGTAGTGGGAAGATTAGAAGTTAGTGGATCTATAAATTTTATTTTTTTATTTTGGAATTATTTCATTATATCAGTGTATAATATATCAACTTTTATTTTCTCTTTTTCAGCCGAAATTATTATAATGTATTACATCCTATATCATACTATGTCAGAAATGGAATGTATTAAAAAAGAAGTAAAAAGATTAGAGTTTAAACTAGAAGAGGCCCTTAATCTCATGCAAAAACAAAATGATGTTATTATGAATTTAACTAATTGGGTTAAAGATATAGGCAACGGGCTTATTGAATTAGAAAAAGAAATTGAAAGGTTTTAGAATCGAAACTATTATTAATTATTACAACTTATAGTATACTATGTCAGAAATTAACATTGATGAATTGTGTAAAAGTGAATTGAATGAATTTATTCGCATTAATGGTAATAATATTATTAATGATGATAATTACAATTTGGATAGATTGGCAAGTGAATTTGTAGAAAGTAGAACGTATATTAGCAGTTACGATCAGTTATCATCTATAATAGATAATGATAAGGTCATTGCATGTATTGAATTCAGAATGTCAGAATGTGATTATTTAGATTTGATTAATTTATCAGATGATTCTATGTCTGATTTAATCTGGGAGTATATTGTAGATAACTATCAAAATTTTTGACATTTTTCTCACGCATCGAAATTATTATTAACTATTACATCCTATAGATATTCATGGCAAGAAAAGGAAGGCAGTTTAAAATGAACGGTGTGACAAATGATAAGCGTGGTAACATTGGATGTCCATCACCTGATGAGATGCTACAATGGGGAGACGAAGATCCATTTTTTGAGAAAACATATTACGCTAACGAACCTGGATACATGGACGATGATGATTGGTAGGTAAGAGAAGAAGAGATAAACGATTATAGATCCATTATAGGACATAAAAATTATGGGATCAATTGCGAGAAGAATGAAAATTTTGCATGTAGAATTATATGATCAATTTGAAAATGGTGATAGATTAGAACGGGTATCTTTGAGGAGTGAAACATGCATAAGGTATACTGTAAAGGCATTAGCACATTATAAGAGAGTGTTTTTAGGTGGGTTTTTATCTAAAGAAGACATTAAAAATGGCTGGGGAAGATTAGAACCATATAAATACTGCTCTATTTGGTGGTGGAAAGATTAAATTTATAGATCCATTAAAGGAGAGATCTTTATGAATCAAGATATTGAACAGGTGACTACTTATTTACGTAAAATTACTGAAAAATCTTTAAAGGAAGGTAAAGGTAGTTTTACAGAAGAAGAACTAGAGTTAACAATTGAAACACTAAACTATCTCATCGATGTATTTGAAGATGCTAGAAATTCATACATTAATGAGTTATTCATGAGAGGAGTAGAAAAAGATATATCATTTAAGAAAGAATTAGAGATATTATCATGACTATGAAGGATGTATATTATATAGTTAGAAAGGTTACTCATCATTATTATTTAAAGGATCAATTTAAATCAGATGCTGATATTTTAGAAGAATTTAATAAGAATATATCTAATATTGTAAATTGTGTAGAACCCGATGATGTAATAAATGAGATTCAAATAATTAAATGTGTTGAAAATGATACTGATAAAGGTATAGTTACCAAATCTGATATTATTATGTGTGAATTTATCTAAAGGTATTATTATGACTACAAAGAAAAAGAGTAGATTCTATACCAAAGCGGGCAATAATCTTAAAAACAGGAATATTAGGTTTAAAAGGTTTTTGGGTGACAGTGCAGATACAACATACATCAGGTGGCTTGTTATTGGTATGCCTGTAATTGACGGCGTAAGGAAAACAGGCAATGGTCTTGAAAGAGAAATATGTTTAAGTTACTGGTAATGGGAGAGAGGAAAGATAAATAGATTAATATGAAAACTAAAATAGCAATTTATAAGGATGTAATAGATTCGGCTATTGGGGAGCAATTTGATATATGTGACTTAAATGAATGCATTAAATTATTACCAAGGTGGGAATTTAATAGAGACTATTGTATATATGGAGAAATATATTTAGATAAAAACAGAAGACCATTTAAATTATATAGTAATGTAAGTGATAATATTATAAGATATGGTGTATTGATTACTGTAAACAAAGCAATAGGTTTAATTTTAGAACATTCAAAAACAGATGAAGAACTAGAAGAAAGATTAAGTTATCTAGGAACATGATGGGAAGTAAATTATAGATCTATCATGACCAGTTAATCTATAATCTATTTTATCACAATGAGGATCTATTTTAATAATTAAGTTATATCAATCTACATTATAATATATAACTGTCTATATAATAGTTATATGGTTGTCTGATAGAAAGTATTAAATATACATACAACCTATATTGGTATAGGTGAGTATAATGGCAGTGAGTTATACTAAAGAAATGTATAAATTTGAAAAAGTTAATGAAACATTTAAGGAATGTATCAAAGACGCATCTTATTACTATGGTTATAATAATTCATTTGTAAAAGAATTATGTTATTTATCTAATTTATATGAAAATATTTATGATGAATTGGTTAAGAAACAAAAGGAAGACTTTGATAATATATTGTTAGATACTAAAGAAGCAAATAAGGCAACAATAGATTTTATGTTATTGTATGCTAATAAGATAAAGAATGGTGAAAAAAAGCAATAGAGTGTATCATGAAAGTAAGAGATTTGAAGAAGATACTAGAAGATGAATTAATTAATGATGATATGGATCTTAAGATAGTGTATTTAGTTAATAATTCAGAAGAAAATAAAGATATAACATATTTTGATGAAGGTAATAGAGAAGAAACAATGAATGTATTTAGAATTGAAATTAACAAGTATAAAAATGTTTTTAGAATTTTAAATTAGGAGTGAGGAGTAGAAAGTATTAAATAGATATATGACCTATATCTAGTAGTGAAGTATTACAATTGAAAGGAGAGATTAAATTATGAAAACTAAAGTTATTAGCGAAAATGAAATTATTGAAAGTGCTAAAAGTATCGCTGAAGATATGATTAACACTTATGAAAAGAATAAAGATGATGAAGATTATTTAATTGAAGATTTTTGCAGTGGAGATTCTTATATCTGTATATACTACGGTAATATATTAGATATTCAACCATCTGGAAAACTATATACAATGTGGACAACTAACCAAAGTAATGAGGATGAAAGTAATGATTCTTTATTTTGGGAGACTGTAAATAAAATTCTGTCAGAGAAATTTTTATGGGTAGAATCTGGTCAGGGAGATGCTTGCGATATTATGATATGTGGAATGATTCCGGGAGAAGAGAAGCGGTAGGAAGTATTAAATATTTTAACGTCCTATATTGTATGGTAGTAAGACAACATACTGAACTAAAAACAGGAGAGATAAAACATGAACAAGATTGATTTGATTAAGGATATTGCTGATGACTTGTATTTTGATGAGACTATCAGAGATGGTATATACAAGGCAAGAGAACAGGAGAAGTATCAAGACCTATACATGGTTGCACACGGTGGGGATTTCTTACTCAATGATATGAGATATAAGATGATCTATGATATCATCAATCAGTTGAATGAGTGGGATAAGGATGAGATTATTAACGATTGTGTTGATGATCTTGAGTTACTTGATGGGCTGATCCCTATCTATACATACGATCTTACAAAGTGGCTAAACTCGTCTAATTCAAGATATTCATATGTTGATGAGGCTGTCGCAGAATTAGGACATGGAGATAGTATACTGGATGATATTAAGCAGGGATATCTCCAGGAACTACTAGAGGTATATTACCTGATGAAAGAATGGATAGACGAAAACAGTGAGGAAGAGAACGAGGAAGAATAAAAGAGATAAACTATGCCGATTTTTATTTATGGTAAGGTCATGTTAATGGAGTTTAGCATTAATATGATCTTACTGTATGGGATAATGCTATTTGGAATGTTTAAGAGTGTGGGAGTATAGGAGAATTTTTAATTATGGGATTGATATTTAAACGAGAAACTAAACTAGAAAAAGTATTATCCGAAAGTGATATTGTAAGAGGAGAGATACTGTATAATCTTAAAAATATAGAGATTATGATAAAGAGTATAAAAGATATAGAAAATCTGTGCGATGTAAAGAGAAGTGTTGATGTAATAGATAAAAAAGTAAGAAAAGCATATATGGGTAAGTAGATAGGGGAGAGGAGAATAAAGATAAGTTAATGGATCTATTGATTGAGAGATTTTTATGATAGAAGAATTGTGGTATTATTTTAAATCTTGCGACGTCACGGTTGATGTAGATGGTATAAACGAAAAAGATAAAATTAAATTACAAAAAGCATTATATAGAAAGTTGAATAGAATTAATAAATTTTCTAGGTGATGCCGATATTATGGATTATAATGATAGGATTGAAAAACTGGAATCTAAACTATTTAATGGTATTATTGATTATGATAATCTTGGTAGAGCGCGAAAGATGAGGAGTAAGATAAATAAAATTAAATGTAAGACTAGATTTTATAGTGAATGGTAGAGATAGGAAGAGAAGGGATTTATTTTATTTAGTCGTTTTATTATATTTATTTTATAAAAGTATATAATGATAGAAACATTTATCTATTTTGACAACCTATATCTATGTATGACAGAGATTAGGGAATTGTTTAGTGAGTATAGACTTAAAATTGTAAGGTCTAAAAAAGAATCAGAAGAAATTGGTTATACTGGATGGTCATATGACGATGTTCAGTCTGTTGTATTTGTAAACAGAGAAACTGGTGAGTGTGATTATTCTGTATACAAGGATATCACAGTGATGTCAGAGAAGAAAGATGGTCTAATTAAATTCTATCAGGTGAGTGAAGGACTCCAGGATATTGTAGGAGTAGCATTGAATGAATTAATGGCTATTTATATTTGAGAAAGAGAAAGGATATTGGAGTATATTAAAAGGAGTAAGTATAAAATGATTGAATTGAATTATGATATGGATACATTTATCCAGTTAACAAAGAAAGATAAATTCAACATTATAATTGATAATGAGGGCGTGAGAATTGCAAAATATGATGAAAAAGAAAAATGCTATCCATCAAAAGATTCATACCGAATTAATTGGGGTGATTTACATGAAATATTATCATATTCACCTAAAGCAGAACAGTAGTTATTTATATTATTAATTATAGATTAAAAATTTTATAAAAGCATTAACATGGTTATTAAGTCAACTACAATTAGGACAGTGCTAGAACAGATGGAACTAGGCAATTATAAACAGGCTAAAGAGATATTAGAGTATGAATATAAAAGACATATAACAAGTGAAAAGAAAAAGAAAGGGTTGTTGTAGGAAGATGGTAATTTATTATGGGTGATATTGTTAGAAGAGATACCAACAAATTTAGAAAGATATCAAATGAGTTAAGTGATGTATTAAGAAATAATTACGATACTGAACCAATAGATACTTTGGACTTTTTAGAATTTATAGAGATTATACAAAAGTGGTGTGAATGTAATTTAAGAATTCTTAAAATGAGAGAGGATATACAAAATTCTATATGTCACGATTGCATTCATGATTATACAGATTCAACAGGTGCATGGTTATGTGAGTATGGAATGATTTGTTCTAATGGTTGTATTAAATTTGAAAGAAAAACAGAAGAATAAGAGAAATTTATAGATCTATTGTGTGAGATATTATCATGGTCATACTATATATTGAGAAGATTGATGGTAAGGATAGATTCACTATTGAAATGCAGGATATTTATGGAAAGTTGAAATGGGAGAGTTTTAATAGTGATGAGATATTAAATTATCATATGAAACTACATGATATTAAGATCGATGAGGTGAGAGTAGTATAAGGGAAAGAGGGATAGATTTTATTTTTATATTTTTTATTTTATTGTAACTTTTTTATTTTAATTGTTTTATTTTAGTTTATAAGGATAGATAGTTATTTATACTTATGTGACCTATAGTATAGTAGACAATTAAAGGAGTGAGATAATTATGGTAGAGTGTAAGGATTGTGGGTGGTTAGTATATGATGAGGAGGATAAGAAGTATATCTGTGAGAGACACAACTGTGTGTTATCTGTATATAGGTATGATGGAACACCTATCAGAATATCATGGTGTGGAATAGATGACTATGTAAAGAAAACATGGGAATAAGGAAGGAGTAGAAAGTATTAAATATTATTACGTCCTATAGTATGTATACAGTAATTGGGAGAGATGAAAATGGTTAGACGTAGAGAAGTATCTGAAAGTATGTATAGCAGATGGTGTATTAATTGTAATAAATTGATTAGGGTGTGTAGTTATACTAATAATGATACCACGTGCTTACTTGATTGTGATGATAATTGCTTTCCGTATTGTATAAGACAAGGTGTTGATTTATTTGGAAAAGAAAATTATCCAAAAGATAGAAATTTTAAATGATTTAATTAATTTAATTGATTTATTATAGATTGGAGAGATGAGAGATGAGTGACGAAAAGATATCTAAACAGACAACTGATGATAACCTGACTATCTTTAATATTAAGACGCTTACGATGATAGGGGCGTTGATGATGGCAGTTGTTAGTTTTTGGTTGTCATTCACTGCAGTATCAGGATTAGCAGGTAGATTGGGTATAGAGCCTTCGTGGTTATTTCCTGTTATGATAGATGGGTTTCTTGTGCTTACATTGATATGGAGATTTAACGACAAAAATGAAATATGGCCTCAAATCACAATGCTATCATATGTTATCATTAGTGTGGCATTGAACTTTTATGCACATGATGGAAACGTAGCAAGTGGGGTATGTGCTGCTTTGGCTCCTATAACATTAATGGCAGCAAGTGAAGTATCAGCCAGGTTAGGTGTGGGAATAGGTAAAGAGGAGATTATGGTAAGGATAGAGGAGGAAGGGAAAGGAAGAGGTGGTGTTAATAGATCTATTAAAGACAGTGGTGTAATTAAAAGCAGACCTGTAATGATGAGAGATGCCAACGGGAGATTTTGCAAGAGGGTAGAGGAATAGAGAATATAAAGGAAGATTAATTTTATTTTTTGAGGTATAAACATGGTAAAATTTAGAATTAGAATATCATCATATGTTGATATAGAAGCAAAAACTTCAGAACAGGCATTTAAGAGTATATTCACCGATCATATGAATCAAGTGGTAAATAATTCAAAATTGGTATCTATTGGATCTAATGAATTGTAGTGCGTTAAAGGAAGAGTAAGATATAATTTTATTTTTAATGTTAGACAGTAAATTATTTATAGTATTATTACCTATATAGTAGTGTAAGAAGCGATAGATTCGAGAAAACTATATCGATAAGAAAAAGGTGAATCAAATGTCTAATTATCTTATAACTAGAGGAATGACTGAAGATCCATATGATGATATGTATCTTGAAGTTGAACTAATCCCTGGATTTCCAATTTTAGGAGTCTATGACGTGTTTATGAATAGGATTGAGTTTCCTGATAAAAATTTACTTGTCTTAACAGATCAGGAATTAGAACGTCTTAACGAAAAATTATATTGGAAAACATTTTCCGATACGATTAGAGAACTAGAAAGGAGAGATATGTTAAATAAAAACAGGTGAAGTAAAATGAAGTCTGAAGAATGGATAAGAGAAGAATTAGATGTATTGGAGAGTATTCCCTGTTTTAGGAGAACCGAATATGAGGATGATAAGATATATGTATTGAAGGAGATACTAGAAATAGAAGACTGATAAGAATAGGAAATTTTATTTTTTGTATTATTGTATTAATTTTTGTATATGTTTTAATCTAATTTATCCTAATTTTTATTGTTAATGTATATTATTGTACAATGGTATTAATTTATTATTTTTATTTACCTTATTGTATTAAAAATGTTGGAAGTGGATGGTTAAAAATTGGTGATTTTTGGTGGAAAAATGAAAATGGTTGGAAAGGGATAGATTAGGAGAGATTGAAATGGGAAAGAGGGGAAATATGGGGATATTGGAATGTAGTGGTGGAAATTGTTAGGTTATACCTAACTAACTGTCAGTTACTTTTTGACCACCGGTCAATGTAAAAATAGTTCGATATAAAACTATTCACACTGTAAACTATTGTCATGACAACAATTAAATTCCTCTAATCCTACCCCTAATTCTCAAAATAATCCACTATATAAAAGTTTCTATCTACCCCAATATTGTTAAGTTACTAAACAATTAAGTTACTAAACAATACTATATAATATAGTTCACACATAAAACTATTTGATCATCAAACTAATTTTCCACCGATATTCATCAAAAATGTAGAATCATGATAAATCATTAACAATAATGATAAATAGTAAAGCACCTAAACTATAATTAATTAGTATCAACCTAACCATAATGTAAAATCATTAACAATAATTATAATTATTAATCATTAACAAATAACTATATATTTTCAAACGACCTATATGTATTATGCAAAAGCCACAAACACCTATCCTTACAGCCTGGATAGATTATAAACTTACATGTGACGGCACAATGACCTACAACCAGTATGAGCGAAATGTCTATCGTGTATTTGACAACGATGCAATCATGAAAATGCAGGGACAATTTTAAGAGGTTTGATCATGGTCGAATGTATAAATTGCTCACTTGAAACTGCTATGAGTATAGTATTTGAGAATGTTGAGAAGGTCACAATAGTTAATAATAACAATGTCACCCTTTCATTTTTCAAAATGGATATAATGTCTATTCCATTCGCAAGTTACAATATAAAAGATATGAGATTGTTAATAAACATTTAACCACAAACTATTTTAATAACATTAACTTTTTTATCATGATCTTCCTGGAAAAACGTTGTTACATCACAACACTATTACATTATATCATTGTCGTTCATGTATTTCATTGTCTAACATGTAAAAGTGAATAGCATCACGATATGACAGTGTGATGAGAAGTGATAAAAATAAGGCATAAAATCGATATAAAATTGCGAGGTAATGTATTTTTCCAGGTAATATAAAGTTATTATACAAACTTTTCTATAACTTTATATAATAATATTATTTAATGATCAGCAATACAATTTTTATTTGTTTTTAATGTAAAAATAGATGCATTTATTGTTCACAGAGTTTTTCAAGTTCGGTTAATGCTTCCAGGTCTAAAATGTCTTGTGCATTATTCCATGCTTGCTCTTGTTCAATCATTGCCTTAACATAGTCATTGAAACATGTTGCTTGTGATGCTCTCTTGCGTGCATCTATAACACCTTGTGGTATAGGTGTTGGTCTTACCATCGTTACAAGTTCTTCAGTCATGTTGTCCACATACTATATAGGACGTATAAGTATATATAACTATCGATTTGTTTTATTAAACTATTTTTATATTAATAGTTTTATATTTTTATTAATATATTATATCCAGGAAGTATATATAAACTTTGTGGAAGGAAGTTGATTAGTATAGTATATAAAGTTATCGCTTAAAAGTAGTATATAAACTTTTCTGAATATAGTTTCCATGTAGTGATATATAAAGTTATATCCAAGATGTGAGATAAAAGTAGGGAGTATAGGAAGGAATATAGTAAGTTGAATAAATATAGAGATATTTATTTTCTATATAGATGGGATATAGATATTGAGAAATTTTAGGCGTAATATAGTAAGCAGCATTTATATAGTCAGCAATAGAAATAAATTGCGAGGTATTGAGAATTGCCACGTAATATGGAATAAAAATAACGGCTATATGGAGGCGGATTTTTAGTTACCTGGTGTATATATTAAAATATAAAAAATTTCAAATAAAACCAACCGACAATTCCATACCCAAATTCCCCTAGCCCTACCACAAATAAAAAATCTATCCCATATCCTACCAAAAACCAACCGAGTTATGCATAATCTTTCATTCCAATATAGAAATCTCCTATTATAATGTCAACTCCAGATATACCAGAATAATCAGGTATCGATCCCTTGAGATAAATATTAAAATCTGACCCCATTTTAATCTCAAGATTCTGCAACTGTTCAATAAATTCATTCAATTTCATATCAATCTCTCAAAAATAATGCTATTTATCACTAATCCCAACCACACCCTCTACTTTTTAATATATTTTTAGCAATTGAATCGTTCTTCCGTTTCTCACTTCTAATGCGTATTGTTTCGTCTCGTTTTTTACGATTTGAGTTTTCTTCAATTATCAAGTTTGCATATCTAAACAGATCTTCTAATTCTTCCATTGCTATATTTTTAAGATTTCCATCTACAAACCACTCATATGAAGATGCTACAATTTTAGAAGAATGTTTATCTTTACGATATTCATATTTATCATTAAAATATAACACCATTAATTTATTACAATCTATATCAATCTTATTCTCATCATATGGATATTTAAAATCAGGAGTAAGACTTTCACACAGCCACACACTAACGCTGGTAGTATAATAACTGTCATGAAATTCTATACATAATCCATTATATAAAAACACATTAGTATCTGAATGCCAACACGCATGGACATTAAATATTTTACTTTCTACAATCTTCTTTATATAATTGAAAAAATTAGATGACAATATATCGTATATGTTATCAGGTAATAATTTAATAGACGATGTATATATTTTTTCATTCATCTCTTCTTCTGTAAATTCATATTTCATATTTAACCCTATACTCCAAACTATTAAACAATCCTTTATAGTTCAAAATATCATTAGAATTTAAACCCCTCTCAATCATTTAACCCTACACTACCACTTCTTCATACCCTACTTCCGGTAATCTTCCCGACAATATTGCATTACCACATGTTATCATTCCTAAATCTTCATTATCTGATGGGTAAAACAACAGCACATCATACCCCGCATTTTTCAACTCTCCTTCCAGTGTGTCAAAGTAATCTCTCTCACTATCTATATAACCATTATCAACTGCTCTATTTGTTACATGTATTGGTGTAATCTTGCACATGAACTTGTCAACCGGAAACAAATCTACCAATGCATCAGCATCAATTTCTGTTCCCTTGTATGCTGCAAAATTCAATGTGTATTTCCTTCCAACAGGATCATCTACCCCATCCATCAATTTCCCAATATCATTTAGTTTAATGGCATTACCACCAAACATCACTTTCCTTTCTTTCTCATTGGTAGTATTAATGGACAGTTGTAATCCTGCTTCTCCTCTATATACCGAGTTCTTTACATATGCCCAATCATGAATATTACTTTCCAACTTTTTATTTCTCCACGGCATCATCGTTGACAGCACGGGATGAATAGTTTTTGCTCTTATGCCAACAATTGTTTCAATATTATATTTCATCTCAATAGCATGCGTCATAACATTATCAAAGTTAAATGTAGGCTCTCCCATCCTGGCATAGTGCACATTCAACCTTTCAGTATACTCAACCCCATTACCCAATAACAATCCCACAAACAACTGCCTATTTAAATCTGCAACTGATGCATTTCTTCCTGGTCCAACTTTAGGAACGTCACAAAACTTACATCCCATGCTACATCCATATTGTGTAGATAGTGTAATGACCCATTTCTTCTCAAGTGGCATAACTTCATTACAATTATCAACACCACTAATTTCTCTATCTAATCCAAAAAAATCGGCCTTTATATTTTTATCCTGTCCATAATCACCAAGACTCAAACATTCCAATTTTCCATATCTCCCATCAATAATAGCAATCTTTCCCGTAGGAACCTTAACAACCCTCATTATATCATTCCGTATAGTTAGTATTATATCACTCTTCGCCAAACAATTCCTTTTCATCTACTTCTTCACGCCAAATATCAACCCTATCTAAAATAATTCTATCTATTTCATCATCAATATTTTCATCATCCTCTATCTCAACAACTTCCATAATATCAACACTAGCCACAACATTATAATACTTCATAATAATTCGTCCTTCCCTTTTCTAAATCTAAATGCTACAATTCTATTTTTTAAGTATTTATTAACATCTTTTACAACATTGTCGCTAATTATATCATTGGAATTTACATTCTTTACACATTGTATTTTTGGAAAATTGTATATATGTTTAAATCCACAAAACGGCTCTTCAAATAAGCAGTTATCATTTTCATCTATCCATTCTAATATAAAATTTTCATACTTCATAATAATTCACCAAATAAATATCCCAATTCTTATCTTCATCTCTTCCACCACAACACTTTAACCTTCGATATTTTCCACCTTGCTTTTTCTGAACTTGCTTTCCTGCAACAAACTTCACAACTAAACATTTTCAGTTCTTCAACACTCAACATCTTATCACACTCAAAACTTACTTCACAATGATTCATGAAACAGTTATTACATTCCAACACATGCCTATATCTCATGATTAAACCTCTTTAATTATAATGATTATAAATCTGACCATATCCAGAACAAAATTACCATAAGAACTAATACTATTATTACTCCTGCCATTTCCATTACACTTGACATACTATATAGCCCACTCATTTCAATTCACCTTTTTATTATTAAATAACTATATTCACATTAAACAATACTCATCATTATATCCACAGTGAATGCACCTTTCCTTCACTACATCATTTTTATATTGTGTCACGTGCATACTATTTTTACAAAATGGGCACTCTTGTATAAATTCATGATACTCTCCAGGTTCCATTCTAACTTCATCAAACGATTTATATTTAGTCATTTAAATTCACCTTTATTTTGTCCTTTTAAGCAAATATTCACATAACTCATAACACAACATTCTATAAACGCCATTGTCAATAGCATCACTTTTAAATCCTTCATATTTTAATCCTTCAGCATCCACCTCAATATCTTTCAAAAATTGATCCAACTCATCAGGATCAAATTCAATTGTTATAACATCATTTTTATTTATCATAGTTATCCAAACGTTTCTTTGAACATCGTATCAAATCTTTTAAATTCTCCATATCCTTTCCAACAGTTTGCTTCTTTCAAATCTCTAATCCAATGATGCATCGCTCTATAACTCCTCCACCTAAACGCAAATCTACCCCATCTATTATACAATCCAATCTCATTCCTAATCATGATCCTATTTCAACTATTAATCTTATATATTGTCTCTAATATAACATAATACTTTCTATATATCCATTTTAACTTTTCATTTCTTATTTACAAACCTACATTTATCTTTTCTACATTTCTTATCTTTATAATATTTACATTGATCTAATTCTAAATACTTATATGATGGGTGAAATATACAACTAGAATACGAATTTATAGAATACCCTTCATTTTTAACATATTCACTCATTGCAGATACGGCAACTTCTCCACAATATCCCATTTCCCGTGAATATGCAGTAATATAATCCTTTACTAGTTGTGGTAATTTAAACTGTGGTGTTAAGAATAATGTCTCTAATATCTTCGACTCGCATTTATTTAATTTATTATAATCTCCATCATACTTCACACGATCTAACATATAACTTATATCTTTAACTATTTTATTATTCTTCATATATTCCCCTTAAGTTATCTAGTATTCACATGCATATCTATTGTCTTTACTCCATCATAAACCTTTCTCCCGTAATCTCTCTATTTATATACTGTAAAACCAACCTATAAGGAAATGGTTCTCGTTCACCGAAAATGCCTTGGTTGTGGTAAATGGCTTGAATATCATAAGACTGAAATAACACCTAACAACATCAATCCCGACGATCCATCTGTAGGTCGATATCGTGGAATGTATTGTGGTGATTGCGCTCAATCTCACCGATGGGATGCCCGTTACTACCACTTATGTCCCAATTGCAACTGTTACTTCAAAACAACTGATCCAAAAGAAATCTATTGCTGTGAAGAATGTAAACAAGGTAAAAAATTTGCCTACAATGGTTACAACAAGAAAAATTGCCGCCACAACCTTGAAAACTATGACCTCGGTTTACCACGCTTCAAAATCCCCAAACAACCCAAACGCGCCTATGAAGACTAAAGAGGGGAGTATGAAAGTAGTTGATTCTAAAGGTAATAAATATAACTTAAACATGTGATTAATATGAAAACACAAGATGAAGTATTCCAAATCTCCCGCAACATAAAAGATGAAATTGCATCAAAAATTGACTTTATGTTCTTTGATATATCAGATATACAAACTTACAATTACCATTCAGTAGAACTAATGAATCTAGTAATGAGATTCATCGAAAATCAAAAACATATAGTATCAATTAAAGAAATATCATCTAATTGTGGTAGTGCGGCAACAACAGGCATACCAATAACAACTTCCGAATATAATGAATATATCAGTAACTCCAAACCAAATCTATATAATTCAGAAAATAAATAAACTTATATAAATTAACTATACCATGTATAAATCTAATCCGAAAGCACGTAAGCGTTCAAAAAAGCGAAAACTTGTACCGCGTAAACCACGTGATCCAGATCTGCCTAAACCAACATCATTTATTGATCAGGTAGACCCACTACTATTCACCAATCCTCAACCTTCGGATGATGCATGGGAACAAGAACTACTCAAGGAGATAGAAGAATATGCTAAATCCAGGGAACCACCTTCATTACCATTACCACCGTCACCAAAAACAGTAGCCAAACACGCGGCCGAACTTGTTGACAAATACCACGCAGAATATTCCTATCCACAACACAAAGACTCAATCAACAATTTTCTAGAGCGACGCAAATCCAGAGGAATATATGGGCCAAAACGACCATTTAAAAAGCCCATCATACTTAAGAATCGATTCATGATATATGCACGTGCCCTATACCAACAGCCCGACCTATATTTCTCGTTCCATGCCTATCCAGAAATAGAAAACCTCATCCTCTCCATCATTGAAAAAATACTCGTAACGTGCAGCGAAACAAAAGGCAACCGCAAATCAATAACCCTAAATGATGTCAAAAAAGCAGAACGCAAACTCCACCTCACTCACTTCACCAAACGCAGTTAACTTATATAATTAAACAATGAAAAGAAGTAAAGTAGAAATAAATAAAATTATATACAATCTCTTATTATATCATTCCTCAAATTCAGATTTAAGTTCTAAATATCTTTTATATCTATCATTTTTAGATTTTTGTTTATATTTAGATTCTATTAATTTGCAAAGTTCCAAACAATCTGAAAACATTTCATCATCTTTTTCTATTTCAATATCAAGTCTATTATGGCCTTCTCTGGCGGGAATCCCTTGTAATTGTTTATATTTACCAAATGAAACCCTAATATAATCTATGTCTTCTTTTGGTTCACGTATAAACCTTATAATATCCAACAATCTACCCAATACCATACCTATAGTATGTATCTAAAAATAGATAAATCTGTCGCTATTGGCAAAATCCTAATATCCTAAAATATCATCGCACATTTTGTCACATGCTTTTATGGATGGTGTTTCTCTAGGCATCCAAATAAATTCAATTTTTTCAAAGCAACTACACAAAATATCAGCACGCCGTTTACACACCTTTAGTTTTCCATTTTTAACTCTATATGAACCGTTCATCTGATTAATCATAAGTTGGCTGTCAGAAATACACGTTATATTATTCGTTAAATTAATCACAGCCTTTAATCCATTCAATAGTCCACTATATTCACAGATATTATTTGACGAGTCAACCATTTCACCTGACCCACTTTTCACAACCTCACCACTATCGTTCATAATAATAAATGCCCACGCGCCTTTATTGATAGATTGCCGATATCCTCCGTCACTATATAAAAACAAATGTTCAGAATTCATAATATCTAATTAAACTATTAATATGACGTAAAAGTATAAAGAACTATGCAATTTACAGTATTTAAATACAGAGTTAAGATATCACATCGTCACAAGAAGATATAGCACCTAAATGAGATAAACAGATTAAAATAGCACGCCGTCACAATTTCCCCAGAGAGCGAAGCGAACGACCACTGCTGAAACAAAAAGAAAGAAAGAAGAAACCCTTGTCATCAGGTTCCTTGACTTTCTATGCTTTATAGGATTTGTCAGATCCTCGTTCCAATCCCGTCCTCACTAGGATAAAATATAGTTTGTAATTAACAGTATATAAACATAATGATAAGAAGAGGAAAGATTATTGTGTTTATGTATAATTAATCTTATCTACTCTTCTTCTTCACCTTCATCTCCGAAATAGTTTGTGTTATAGACAAATGTATAATTTACATGTGGATAGTGTGTTTTTAAATATTCATGTGTTTCAAATTGAACATACCATTTAGCATAAGGTTTATCATTTAATTCATCAGTTGCAAACCAAATGGGATCATATGTCATCAATACATGTTTATTTTGTAATTATATAAAGGTAGTAGTTTAAAGGGAAATAATTAAATTTATCTGTTTATGAATTTCTTAATTCTATCAATAATTCCATTTTTCATATTATTATATTCTTCATTGATTATATTCCCATCACTATCTACTTTAATTGACAGATCTTCTGGAATGTAGTCGTCTGATGGGATTTCAAATATGCCTGTTTTATATGCTTGCTTAATGGCCATTTGATAAGCAAATTCTTTATTATCCTTTGCTTTTCTATGTATTGTAGTTCCATTATCATAAATATCAATACATTCTTTAGGAGTAATGAAAGTTTTAACTATCGATGGATTGGGTCTAGTTGTTGTATACTCCCATTTATTATCACATTTTCCATCCTTAATTACATAAGAATGAGAAGACGTTTTTTCACTGCAATCTGTTACTGTAGTTGTAGCAGTAGATTCATTATAATTATCTAGTGTCATTTGTGGTTCTTCTTCTATCCACTTACCTTTCTTAAAATGTCCCATAATTTATTCCACCCTTTTAAATTTCATACCGTTCCATTCAATGTTCAATACACTTGAATCTGATTCAAACTCAAAATCGCGCAGTGGTATTGTAATAGTTATATATCCATAACTTTTTGATTGTTGTCCTGTATGTATTTCTATTCCATTGCACTTTAAAGTCTGTCCGTTAACTTCAATATATGATTGAGACGGAAATAAATTTTGAACAACTTTAATTTTTTGTTGGTATTTAGATGGAACTAATGTTTGATTCATATCAACCCATTTACCCTTTACAAATTTTCCTGTCATGTTATATTAGTCCTCATTTATTATTTCAATGCATCTATCAAAGTCCCAACCAGAATCATCTAGTTGTTCATATCCAATTATAACTGCATCATTTGCATCGTCTGAATTAATTATTAATTCTTTTTGATCTGTTATAATTGTTTTAGTTTTTATATAACTTATTTTAAATGTTCTCATTTTGTTTTCTGTGATGGTAATAATTGTAAAGTTCGTGCCTTGTAGCATGACGAATGCAATTTACAGGTTCAAACAGTTCTATACAATGATATGGTGTTAATGGATTGCAGCAAATGTGCGAATCTGTATGATAATTGTCAAGATTTACAATGTTGAATACGCAATTGAAGCACATGTGACCTTCTTTTTTAGATGGATGAATATAAACTTCTGGAACCCACCTCCCCTTCTCAAATTTTCCAATCATGATTTTATACTCCAATTTTAGATTCAAGTTTAATAATTCTATTTAATAGATCATTATAGTCTGCAAAATATGTATTTGTAAGTTTCACTTGTTCTTCGTATGTAAGTTTGTTAAAATCATCTCTATCTATTGAATCGAATTCTGAAATTCCAAGAGACAATATATCTTTTGTTTTAGTAGTTTTTGTTCCTTTACGTGTAACATATATCTTGTCTTTTGGGTATTCTCTTATTTCATAATCAACCGGTATATATTTACCATTTTTAAAATGTCCCATAATTTTAGTCTCCTTTAAATTTTTCTGTTTTGTTATGATGTTCAATTAATTCTTGCATTTCTTTTTGTGTAAAATTATACTCGCATATTGGAGATTGTAAAAAGTGGTTAAATAATTTACATGTTTCATATTCCCAATCTGCAAATACACATTCGTCGCACGGTCTAACCTGCCTGACGGAAACAGGGGGTATTGTCATTACAAACTCCTCACAATTAAATACCCTAATAAATATGCAAAAATCACTAGCAATAACAATCCAACACCTAGAATTTCTGATATCATTCACTCCCCCCGGCGTCAGGTAGCGGGCACCAATCTTGTATTTTTGATCCACCATCAACAATTATTTTATTGTCTTTTTCAGTGCAAACAACCACTCTTTGTCTCGTATACCCATGATAATCACATTTGAAGCATGTTTCTGGTTTACTCATTCCCTCTCACCCCTCACGACCAGGATAGTGGCTGGGCCTTCTCCTATATATAGTGTTTCATAATGCCCAATTCCATTATTATCGGTAGTTCCCTGCTCAATATTGTATTTTAACGAGTTTTCCACAAGTAACTTAGATACCTCTTCTCTCCCTGCCAATTCCCGGACGAGGTCGGATGTGCTTACGTGCGTTAACATGCTAATTGGCTCCCCACGCTTCAATGGGATTTTAACAGTTGTATAATCCACTTCATCCGCACATATATTTTTTAGTTTTAAGTCTGTCATTATTTGCGCTCCTTTAAAACCGTAACAGTTTTGCGATATGTTCCATCAGTGTAGAAGTCATATCTTGTTTGAGTTATTTTTGATTCATTTAACGATTTAAACCACTTTGAGATTTTATCTATAATTTCTCTCATTTTAATTTCTATATACTATATTATCCTTAATTTATCTTAATACTTTCCTTTCTTATTCTTTTTTATTTATATACTGTAAAGGTTAGATGTGATTAAAATCATGGATAATTGTTCTTGTAAAATATGTGAATCTTCACAAGGTATCGAATGGACACAGAAACTTCAACGAGGTGAAAAGCGTCCAATGGATGCAGCACTTCATTTTAATATGACTGTTGCTGAAGTGGATAATCACATATTAAATCATGACATGGAATATATAGCACTTGTTCCAAAGAAGAAATTTTCAGAAAAGATCCAAGATCCTGAATTTATGATGGAAAAGGTGGGAAACATGGTAGACATGATTGAACACTGGATTGAAATTCAGGCAGATAATGAAGATGATCTTGATCCAAAGTCAATAGACAGGCTTGTAAAAGTTGTAAAAGAACTTCGTGATACATATAAACTTGTATTTGAACTTCAGGGAAAATTCAATAAAGGAGATACATATTATCAGCAGTTGGTTCAGATACAAGGTGATTATAAACAATATACTGGAATGGTATTAGATATATTATGCCCAAATTGTCAGAAAAAATTAATGGAATTTAACAATAAAAGATAAAATGGGACGACCTAGAAAACAAAATCAGAAACTTGTTAATTCTGCACTTGGATTAAATACTGATAATTTTGAAATAACCACCGGAGAAACTTTAACTGGTAAGGATTTTGAAGATTTTACTGCCGATGTATTAAGAGGTAGATTTGATCCAATTTGGTTTATGGAAGAAAAGTTAGGTTGGGTTCCATTTCCAAAGCAAGAAGAGATCATTCGTGAATTCTATCGGGACAAGTATAATCCTTCTTTTCCGAAATACAAGAAGCTAATCGGGCGTATCGGTCAGAGGGGCGGAAAATCTGCCACAGGAGGAAAAATAGCCACGTATGAGTTCTTTGAGTTGGCAACATGTTCATTTACAAAGACTCCTGCGGAACATTATGGCTTAATGAAAGGACAGCAGATAGGTATTAGTTGTGTATCTGCCGGTAAAGAGCAAGCCATGATTGGTATATTCAATTTCATGAAGATTGATATAGATGATAATGAGTGGTTTAATCAATGGTTTGACGTTAATGTAATAGAAAATAAAATAGAAATAAAAGAAAAGAACATATATGCTACTGTAAGTGCTGCTAAAGCAGATTCTGGAGCAGGTACAGGAACTACATCAAAGGCTATTTTTGGAGATGAGGTAGATTTATGGCAGCGAACAGATTCAAAAGTAGGCGCTGAAATTGTTTGGTCAAAACTTGTAAATTCTACACAGACACTCGGGGATGATGGTAAATGCATTGCTATTTCATCTACACAGTATCCTGATGGAATGATTACAAAACTCTATAATGCTGGTTTAAAAGAAAGAAAAACTCTTGTATATGATCTTCCTACTTGGGAAATGAACCCACGGATTAAGAAAGAAGATTTAATGGAAGAGTTTAGATACAGGATGGAACAATTTTATAGAGATTTTGCAAATCAACCTAATGTATCTGGTGGATTGCAGTTTCCTGAAAGAGTTAAACTTGATAAATCAATAACCAATGTATTGCAAGTTGATTATGAATTATTGGGCATAAAACCAAGAAATAGAGAAATGATTCCTCATGTAATGGCAATTGATCCTGCTTGGAGAAACGATGCATTTGGAATTGGATGCGGTTATATGAGTAAAAGTGGAAGACCTATTATCGATGGTGTGAGGAAATTCCAGAAAACAAATAAAGATGAAAGTTTTATAAAACCATCTGATATACGAAATTTTGTTGTTCCTGCAATCAATCATCTTAATGTAGATACATTTCTTTATGATACTGATCTAGCGCCTGAATTAGTTGAATATATAGACGATGAAATGGGAGTAGATGTAATCAAGCATATAGTTCTTAAAGAAGATTATGACAGATGGAGAGAATTGCAAGATGCTGATGAAGTTAGTGTAGTATATGATGAATATCTTGAAAACGAAGCAAACCAATTAATTGTCCAAATAACAGATTCTGGAAGAAGAAAAACAAATCACACCGCGTATTCTTCAAAAGATGTTTCTGATACTGTAGCAAATTGCATATGGTATTTAAAAAGTGATGAAACATTTACTGAAACTAAATTCACACCATTAGGACCAATGGTATTTGTATAAAATTCACAATTTTTATGTATAAACCTAGAAGATATAAGAGATTATATCCACCAAGTCTCTGTAAAGGATGTATAATGAATATGAAAACTGGAGAATATAACTTCTGCATGTTTCATAAAAAATTAATTTCAGAGATGGATAATTGCTCTTATAAGATGACAAATCTTGAATATAGACATTTTTGTGTATTTGTTAGAAAAAATAGATCTGAAAATATAAAACGCCTAAAGCAGTCATTTAAAGACCGTAGTAAAAGACTCAAGAAAACAGGATTGCGCCTAAAAAATTTAGATCTTGAATCATATTACAAAGACATTGACGCTAGCGAAGACGAGTAAGATACATATATAATTTTCTTTTATTTCCTACTCTTTATATTTATAAACTGTAAAATTTTATCTTTTTATCGTGACTTTAGAAGAAAATGTCGCTGAAATGATTTCATATGCATACAATGATAAGTTTGAAAATCTTGAATCAAATAAACAACAAAATCTTTTACGATGGGCTGAAAGTATTGTTGAATATGTGAAATCAACATGAAATTTTTAATAACAATAGATAATGAATCTCAAGAATATAACGATACATCAGATTGTAAATGTCAATTATCAAAATATATACGAGACACCATTAAATTAAGCAATTTTGAGAAGATAGTAGTAGAAAGAATAGAAGAGTAAAAGAGTAATTTATTTTATTCATATCCTTTACAACAATTATACATAAATTCTTCCCTGTAAGTAGGGATATACATAAATGGACATTCCCTACTATTTATATTAGTATTGTTACACTTTTCAAAATCAAGTAAATATTTACAATCTCTATGTTTTTCTGTCATATTTATAATTGCTGTATAAATATTTAAATTTATTCATATCCTTTACAACATATCCCTTTATAAAGATATGAATTTTCTAATCCTAAATCTTTAAATGGGCATGTTTTAAGATTGATATTTTCATTTTTACATTCACTCCATGAGTTAAAATGGATACATTCTTTAAAAACCATTATTATATAATATTAATTGCCTAACTTATCAACAAAAATCTTTAATACGTCGGCATATTTAGATGCCTTTCTTAATGAACCTTTTTCAACTGAATAATTTATCAAACTCTCTAAATTATTAATTGTAATTTTAACTATTTCATTTTCTTCTTCTACGGTTTCTATTTTCATTACTATTAATTAAACTTAAAACTATAAAAATCTTTCTTTCTCTCTTCTTTTAAATAATGTAAATTCAACATGTATCTCATTATGAAACTTTTCGATATCATCACCGAGAAATTTTCAAGATTTGCTTATAATGCTCCAGCAGATATTACTAGCATAAGAGTTCATGATGGTGCCCCAGCATCTAAAATAATGAATAATTCTGCTAAATATCTCATTGACATGTATGACTGGAATGGGATGTGTGCGCAGGATCTATATGAACATCTTTTGATTCATGAACCAGAAATTGCTTCATATGTCACTAAAATGAGTGAAATGATTCGATCTTCATTCGATTACTTTAGACTTATTGATAGTTCTGAATTTGATAATATAGAAGAATATGAAGATGATGAAACCGGTGAAATTCAGTCTGATGAAGATGTTGAAAAGAAACTTCTTGACAAAATGAAGGATACCGCTAATGATATTGCACGAAGAAATGATGTTAAAACTAAATGCTTTGAAACATGGGCTGCGGTTATCCTTACACAAGGTGAAATATTTCTAAAAAAGAATGCAAACTTTTCACTCACTGTAATTCCAAATAATCGTGTAACTATTATCGATGAACTACAGTATAAAAATAATGGAACTCCAATAGATCATCTAATTACTGAAGAAAATTATCTCATCATTGACGAGGGACTTCATACCGAAAAAGTATTAAATAAAAATGAGTTTATTCATATTAAATTAAGTGATGTTCCTGTTAATTTAAAAGATTCATGGGGAAGATATACATTTGGAATTTATGCAGTGAGCCCACTTCAACGATGCCTATCTTCAATATGGCTTAAAGGTCAGGTTTTAATTACTGAAACATTATGGAGATGGGGTAATGTTCCACGAGAGCACCATACACTTGCAGCAGAAGCATTTGATCCATTACAGTATAAAGGGATGGTAAGTAAAGATAAACTTGTAGATTATGCTAATGCTCAAATGTCAAGAGCAATTGCAGCACATGCAGATGCAATATCAAAGAAAAATCCAGATCAGCATTATGTTACATCTTCTAATGTATCAATTAAATCAGTGGAACACTCATCGTCTGATTACATGGATAGTAACAATCTGTTAAATCAGATAGAAAACTCAATATGGGATGGGTTATGTACGCCAGCATCTGTAATAAGAGGGAAATCTGATGGTTCATATGCTAGTGAACTAATCACATCATCCGGCGTATCACTTCGTATTGAGCAAATTGCAAGTAAAATTGGTAAAGTTGTCCTTGAAAATATAAAAGAACGTTTAATTGAAATTAATCCAGAATTTCCAGTTAGATATCTAGATATCAAGATATCATTCAAACTCGCACAGAGTGAACTTGAAAATTACAAGATAATTACTATGCAAAAAGCAACTGGATTGTTTACACCTACTGAAATTCGTGCAAAAGTAGATCATCCTGCTCTAACAAGTGAGCAAATTAATGAAGAAGGGCTTGTTACACCTGATGGAATTATAGTAGGTGAAGAAAATCTATTTAAAGATGGATCTGAAAAAGAAATGACTGAATCTAATCCATCTACAAATTTTGGAGGAATCCAAGGCAATCGTTCTAATGGAACTACACAATACCCAACAACATCCCGAAGTGCATCAACACAGCCAACCGACATGGGGGAAGCAGTAAGTAAAGATTTAGAAGACCAAGAAAATTATAGTTAATGGGGAGAAAGAAGATGTGTCAATAATAGATCCACTGTCATCTTAACATTATATTTAATAAAATAATTTAATAATATAAATAAATATAATAGATCTATAACCGATCCATTCCTCTTTTCCATCAATTCATTTATATACTGTAAACTACTTTTTATTTCGCAATGGCAGAAGTGTCAAAGGATGTTGGGAACATTTTCACTACATCGGGATCTATACTTGGTGTTGGAGAGTGGATTCCATCAAAACCCGGAATACCTGTCAGAATTACAGAAGAAGATTTAACTGAACTATTTAATAACAGCAATGGAAGTATTCCACTTGCAATTGGTCATGATGATAATTCTCCTACTATTGGATATATTACAAAATTAACACGTAATGGAGATACCATTGAACATAATGGCTATGTCTTCAATGAAGAGTCATTTAAGAAAGCAATAATGAATGGTAATTCCAGAGCATTATCTGCTGAAATTAGTAATTTTGGAGATAGTGCAACTGGAAAAATTATAGGTAAACGTATTAAACGTGTTTGTTTTGTTCCAAATCCAGCAATAGATGGAACAGAAACTGAAATTTCAACATTTAAATTTTCTGCTCCAGAGGTAATAATGACAGAAACAGAATCACAAGATACTACAACTTCACAAGAACCAAAAACCGAAATTACAGCAACTCCTTCTACACTTGATATTACTAAAATTGTAGAGGAAGTTAGTGCTGGTATTTCAAAGAAATATGAAGAACAGATTAATGTTCTAAAAAATGAAATCGAATCTCTTAAAAGCAATCCTGGTAAAGAATTCCTAACTAAAACACCAGGAAAACGCGGTAGACCAAAGAAAGTAACTAATATTGTCAATGAAGAATCTAATGAAGAATCTGAAGACGGTGAATCTATTCTAACCGAGGCGCAGTATGTTGATCCTGTAGGAAAGGAAGTGTTTGATGAATATGCAAAGGTTCAGATTGCACTTCAGGAAAAGGATAATCTTCTAAAACAGGAACGCCAGAGAGTAGAATCTATTCATCAGAAACAGTTCGACGATCTTGTATCTGAACTAAAAAATCGTAATGCAAGTGTTGAAAGTTTCATTACTCCACTAAAGGGTATGAAAATTGAAGACCAGATTTCTGCATTACGAGCATATAGAGAACAGGTTATTAAGAGTCAGCCTATGACCTCCTCATCTACATCAGACATTAAAATTGGAAGTGAGGGAGGCCAACCTAATAGCCCGGAATCTCTAATGGATAGAGCACGACTTGCAGGAATTGATCAGCATCTACGAAACATTCCAGCGCACATTCGTGAAAAAATTGCAGCGAAATTTAATACAAAAATAGGTGTTTAAAAATGACAACCGATATTAGAGGAACTGCGTATAACCAGATCTATGATACACAGGGAGGAAAAATCTCTCCTGCGATCTATCCTGATGGTTACTATACGCCATACCCAGTAAAGTTTTCTGGATTACTACTCAAGACCGCAGTAAGCACAACCTACGATGCTGATGCACCCACCTTCCCAGTAGCAATTCCATGTACAAATGGTGGAAGAGCAGAAGGATTTGCATATGTAACTACCAAAGATCCTGAATACTATGGAAATCAGTCTCTACTTGCAGCAGCAGATATCTATCTTCCGGCAGTAGCAGATCGAACTGGTGGTGGTTCAACTTACGCAGAAGACTACAAGAAATTCCCAATTGTAACAGTAGAACCACTAATTACAGGGCGTGTAATCGGTGTTCCAGTAGCAGCATCAACTACATTCGTTGTAGGAGATGAAGTTGCATCAGCAACTGGTGGATATGCAGAACCGGCAACAACCGGTGACGTTGTAATTGGAAAATGCGAATATTCAGTCGATAATAGTGCAGGTGCTGCAGGTGCAAAGACTGTATTTGTTAAAGTATTAAGTCAGTATACAAAGGCATAAGGAGGATATAAAATATGACATATACAGCATACCCAGGCGTTGCAACTTCTTTAGACGCAGATGCATATAAGAGAGAGATTACACTTGAGGAAATTGATCTACGAACTCCAGAAGATATGGATTTCGTTCAGGCTGTCGAAATGCGAACTACAGATCGTCTAGATCTTCACTTCCAGATGGCTAAAACCGGAACTATTCCAGTATTTAGAATCAACGAAGGTCAGACTACTCCAAGACAGAAAGTTGGATGGTTCGACGATTCAACCACACTCTATGGATACCGTGGAGCAATTGAAATCTCTGACACCGTATATGCACGTGGAGATTATCAGATGCAGTGGGACGCATCAGTTGAAGCAGTTATTAACGGTTTCAGTGCAGCCCGTGATCAAGAAATTCTATCGGCACTTTACGCTGGTGCAAATACTGCAAATACAACCAACGCAAACACCGAATGGAGTGACCAGTCTGGTAAGAATATTCTTGGCGATGTTGCTTCAGCACTTCGTAAGGTATTTAAAAATCAGAGAAACGGTTTCAACGAAATCAAGACCAATGAACTTGCAAACCTTAAACTGTTCTATCCAAGCAAACTTGTAATGGATATGGATCTTCCAGAACTTCTGTTCGACAATGGAACTGCTGGTGGACAGATGGGTTACAACATTCCGGGAGAGTCACAGAATGCAATCCTACGCAATGCACGCATCCAGCCAATTCCAACTTCAAGACTCAATGGTGAGACGTTTGCACTTGGTGTAATTAAATCACCGAAATGTGCGGTGCATTACAGTTATGAAGGACCAATGGCAAGAATTCGGGACTACGATGATCCTGAACAAGGCGTGAATGGATATATTGTGAGCCAATATTTCAGGACCAAGGTCATAGCCAATGATGCAAATAATATTAATGTAAACGACAGAATCTTCATCATAGATGGAGTTGCCGAGGCATAGATAAAAATAATTAACTTTTTTATTTTTTCAATATTTTAATATTTTTATTATTATTTTCTATTTCACTATATTATATCTCTTCTACGATAAAACCCCTTCCCATTTATATACTGTAAAATCATTGTTTTATACAAATGACAATACTATTAGATACGTTAATAGATGAAATTCGTGATAACATTGCTGATCTAGATTTTTCCCTATGTGACGATAAACTAATCTACAACTCTCTTAAAGATTCATATGAATTTATACAGATGATAACAGATTCTACTATAACAGAAGAAAAATACATTCGTCGTTGTCTAATTAGACTGGCATCATATGATTCTTATAGAAACTGGACATCATTGGCAGAGGTAGGCGAAGGCACTATGCCAGAAACATCTTCATTACACCTGTCCACGCTTCTGATGAAAGCATATGCCTGTTTATCACTAATATCTACAGTTCCACTAAATGAAGACCTGTCACTCAAAGATTCAGAACTACCGCCTGCAATAGGTTCAGTAACAATGACCACCGCATTCACCAGATAAAATAATAAAAACTAACCCCAAATTCATCATGCCAAATAAAAGATCCTTTACTCTTTCAGTTGATCCAAGTATAATCCCAATTACACGTGAAAAGAAAAAAGGATATAATGCAATCCAATTAAATAATGGAATGTATTTTAACACACGTGCTCAATTAACTGGTTCCCAAATAGTTCAACTAACATATCTACAAAACATAGAAAAATTTATAAAAGATCAAATTAATGTTGAATCTCGTAAATTACAGCAATTCTGGTATCAAAACGTCAATAAATATTTCAATAGGCGTGCTTATGGAATGTTTTACTATCGTGGTAATAGAAGTGGTTTATTAGGTTCTACAAGAAGATTTCGTGGTAAATATTCTAACCGTCAACAATACAGAAGACGTGAACATACTGGACAACTTAAACGAGCATTAACAATTCGTTCCAAAAATTTATATGGCTGTGAGTTATATGTTCGTCCGTGTTATGCTAAATCTGGTAAACCAGTAGACTACGTTAACATCCTGATTAATGGTGCAGGTCCTAAACCAAAACCATACATTCCTCGCCTAGACAAACGAATAAACATTCCAGGTAAAATGTGGCGTGGAATTTCTCGTTCATATTGGGCAATATGGCAATCTGTATTTGAAAAACAAGTAAACCAAGCAAATATTCGTCTTAATACAAAAATAGAAAACTACCTCATTGCTAACAAAATTCTAGAACGCAAAGACATTAAACGTGTATCTGCAGGCGCTAGAAAAACAAAAGACATAACCCTACTAAATCAGACTCAATTGCCCAGACCCAAACAAAAACAACTTCAAACCTCATCCTACGTCTCATCCAAATGGCAAAACATCTTCAAAAAATTCCAAAAATGATAAGGAGAGAAAGAGAAAGTAAAGTTTATAGATCTATATAGAATATTTAGTAACAGTCATTAATCCAGATTTAACAATATCTTTAAACTTTTCCAATTCTTTAACCCTATCTTCCAATGCACGAATTTTCATATCCATTTCATTTATAATTTCTATTTCTACTTCATTCATAATATATAATATAGTTTCTAAATATATAATCTTTCCTCTTTTATACTGTAAAACCAAACATCATCTCAATGCCAACTTATAAAGTTCGTAAAAAAGATTGTAAATATTATACAGAAGAGGCAATGAAAAAACTTGGTTACAAAGTTAATTCACAATTACAAGAAAAATTATCAAAACGTGAATGTTGTGTAATTTACAGTGGAATTCAAACACAATTAGAAACACAAATGTCATATCGTCCTACAATGCACATTAAAATTTTATTCAACATTGACGATAATAATGACATGGAAGATGTATGCGATGAAATAATAGACTATGTAACTGGATATGTTGAACAATCAGATGCCCCAAACAAAGGCACATTCTACTTCATTGATACAAACTTCGATCCAACATCTGGCCGTGGATTCAATGTAGAAATGACTGCCATATTCATGAAAGAAAAAGATTGGGTTACTGAATTTTAAATTTTTTAAAATAAATATCTCTTCTAAAATACATTTCCTTTTTATATTGGTATAATAAATTAATTCAATCATAGGAGATAATAAAATATGAGTCAAAGGGAAGTTTGTATAACCACAGATCCATACTGTTATGACGATACAGAAACAAATGATTATAATATTGCCGCAGGATATTCAACAGCCAACGACTGGATTGCATATCAAGATGGTGGGCATGTTCATACACCTGCATTTAAATCACTTCGTGTAAATTCATTCAACTATACACCATCACGTGATGTAATTAACGAAGAATCTTTCGATAATGTAGCACCAGCATATGTAATCGGTGGTATGGATAACCTATCCGGTTCATTTGAAGCAAATTTCAGAGGATGGGATTTCCACTTGTCGGGCCTTCTATTAGGTGCAATGGGATACCAAGATCCAGCAACTGTAGCATCAAATGCAAGCCACAAAGCGGGTTACGTATATGAACTTGCACAGCAACCTGCAACATTAGCACTTAAACTTGTCGATGAACAGGGTAATGGGACAGTCGTATACCGCGGTGTTGGTATTACATCATTCGATTGGTCCATGCAGATGAAACAGTTCTGTGTTTCTACCTTCAACTGGATTGCAAAGCGTGCCGAAGTATTTGACACCGGATATAACACCACGTCTGCAATTACTGGAGATCCGTCACCATTCTACAACCCAACTCTAAACTGGACTCCATCAGGTGGCTCACTTGAAATCATGAAGTGTAAAGGTTTCACCATGACCATGAGCAGGCCAATGGATACTGAAAACGCATTCCTCGGTTCACCATTCCTTCAGGGTCTATACTACAATGGTTTAACTACACTTGGTGGAACTATTACACTCGGACCTGGAGATTGGCAGCGTATCCGAACTACAATTGCAGGTTCTACCACTGATAATGTTCTTGACCAAGGAAACCGTGAATTCTATGGTTCAGTTGCATCCGGAAATGTTATTGCAAATGCAATTCCAAGCGGAGAGTTCCAAATCATTCTACATTCACCAGATGGTTCAGAACAAGTTACCAAAGTTACATGTAACGTAGCCAAATTGACTGAAGCAAGTGCAGATGCATCTGGCCGTAACATGTTTAACAAGACCGTTAATTGGCAAGCACAGATTAACGCCACTGATAAATTTACAATCGAAGTTTACGAACCATAAGGTGAAAAATGAAACAGGGTATAAACGAAACAGGGAACAACTACCCTGTTTTAAATAAAGAAGGTGATTTATCATGGTAAGAGGATTTTCCTATGGCGGAACAATTTATCCAATTACAGATTTCACTGCTAACTATAACCGAAATCTCATAACTGAACAAGGTATGGGATTAGGTGGCGAACCGACAATCTATGATGGTGCCAATATAGTAACTGGATCAATTGGGGCAGTTTATCGTGATTCATTTGCCGCATTTGCATCTCCCATAAACAACCTTTTATCAGGATCTTCATCTACAATCTCAACATCTGCTTTAGTAGCAAGTGACGAATTTGGAGGAGGTTCATTTCCATCATCATTTGTAAACTCATTTGAACTTACATGCGCTTCACGTGATATAGCCCGTGTAAATATGGGATTTGTATCAAAAGGACCAGTAACTTCTTCAACAGTAGCAACAGCGGCAACTTATACGGCACCAGTTCCTATCTTTTGGGCATGTGCATTTAAATTTGATTCTACTGTAATAAAAGCAACGAGTGTATCACTTCGACTAGAAGTTCCAATTGACCAGGACTTTTACGTAATTGGAAACAAATATCTAGATGACATTGTCCAATCTGGAAATGGTTCACTAACCGGTTCTATCTCATTCGGTACAAACCAATGGTCATATATATTAGATGCAATGGGCTCATGTGGAGATATTGACGCTGACATCATTCTAGATCTAAATGGACAATCTGCTTCAAACTGCACAACGTCCTTAATTCGCACAATTACAATAACCGATGCAGTTGCCTCCGACTCGTCATTTAGTGGACAAAATCGCAACCGTTTCACAAAAACACTCAATTGGCGTGCCCCCGTTGCAACATCAACAAACAATGCCCTATTCAGTTAACAAATCTCTTTTTTAGAAAGCATTATCATCTCTTAACCCAAATAAGATATATGGAACAGCAAGAAAGAATTGTTCTTAAATTTACTCCAGAGGAAGGAGAAGAAATTGTATTATATGAAGACAACCCAGATTTTGAAACGGTAGAAATTACTCTACTAGATCACACCGATGATCGATTGGAATACGAAATTGTAATTAAACGATTATCAGACGGATTATATTTTAAATCATATTACTATTCAGGAGAAAATTATACTCCTTATGAATTTGATGATTTTGCTGAATTTACACAAGTTTTCAAAGTAACCAAAACAATCGAAACTTTTGAATAATTCTTCTCTTATTTCCAACCGACTCTTTTTATTTATATACTGGTAATCGTTTATATTGTTTTCAATGGTTGCTAAAAAGCCAACTGATGAAGAATCTACCGAAACCAAAGAAATTACTATGGAACCATTCGATAAAGAATATGTTGTAATTGAAACCGCATATGATACTTATAAACTACGCAGGCCACGTGGTCCTAAAACTGGAAGGGATCATCTTCGCCTAATCCAGAAATGGACTAGCAAACTCTCATACAATGAACAGAATCTGGAAGCGCGTAGAGAAGTTCTTGAAAAACTAGTTTCAACTGGACTAACTAACGAAGAATCTGCACTTTTACTTGCAAAATGTGGGCTTACCGAACCTGCAGATCCAATGCAACTTGAAGTAGAAGCAGAACGCCAGGAAAAGGCAGAAGAGGAATGGTTTGACAAAGTTCTACCAGATATTCTAGTTGGTAAATCGGTTGATGAAATTCCCGCAGAAGACTTTAAGCCAATATTCACTGCAATGTATTCAAACATAAAAGTTCGTCCCGACTACTTTCGCATCCTATAATCCCGAAACAGTAACTGAACTAGACTATAAAAAATATCGAATTGAAGGTGCAGAAGACAGTGAATACGAATCAGAAATTGAATGGAACAAACGCCTCTCCGTTTTAGGATGGTATAATGGTGGTGGAGCCCATAAAATTTTTGATGATCCAGATTGGCCCGAACACCTAATGTTTGATGTAAGTATGGCAATGTTTTTCTGGAATGAAATTTATTGCCCAATGCTTCGCGGCACAAAATAAATCTCCCTCATTTTTAACAACAATTATATACTTTAAGATCATATAGTATTGTGCAACAAGTAACGAAGAGAGATCTTTTTCTTCTTTCTTTGTTATGATATGGCGCTCGATGCTCTCGCTAGTAACACTTTCCTTACATTTATTAACACAATTACAGTATATCGGCGGCCCCTGCATACCGTAACACTAAAGTAGATAATCGTAACACTCGGCTGTAGAGAAAAGAATTAATCCGAAACTCATAACAAAAAGAACAGAAAAAGAAAGATTGGTCAGTTCTTCCTTCTTCTTTAGGACGTTCCTCTTGTTGTTCGTTGCCACTAAAAATATATGTCTTTAACACTATATAAATATATCTATCATTAAATTAAGTTTAATAAAATTTCTCTATTCTACCCTTTTATTTATATGTTGTAAATCATCTAGACGTATATAATGCTGGAGTTGATAAAGTAATGGCTGATAAAAAGATAAATAGTATATATAGTTCTAAAGATCTTGAATTGTTATCATCATTACTTGCTCCAAGTCAACAATCACATACTAAAAATGTTGCAAATATTTCAGATCAGATTTTTAATCAACTTGGCAATACTAAATTAAATAAAGATATTATAGATAAAGCAATATTACTTCATGACATTGCAAAAGATATCAATGCTAATAAACACGGTAAGATAAGTTCTGATTTCATTAGAAAGTCTGGTATTCTTAATGATGTTAAAAGTAAAAAGTTAATAGAATTTATTGTTAATCAACATCCTGGTAAATCAATGCCGGATTTATCTCAATTCAGCAAAAAAGATATCCAACAGTTAAAAGGCTTACTTCCATTAATGCGTATTTCAGATACACTTTCACGTGGTTCATTTGAGCAACTTCCAATAGTATTTGGCAAATCAGGAAAGATGAAACTTACAACAAAAGATTTAGGATTATCAGGTAAAAAAATGGACAGATTACTATCAAGCATCACTATGTTTAACAAGAAAGGTTTTGCCAATGGAGGAAGTGTTGAAGATCTTAAAAGATTAATTCAAAAATCAGGTGGAACATATTCTAATGATTTGAGAATGCTACAAAGTGCCGGTATTACTTCAAAGCAGATAGAAGATTTAATGAAATTTGCACAAGTGAATCCTGAAGCGGCAAAAGTATTACAAGGAATTACTGGTGTCAAGGGCGGTCAATCTCCAATTATAAGAAACCAAAAAGAATTATCCTTAATTCGCTCTGCATTTTTAACACAACACACAAAAGAATCTTTAGTTACGTTACAGAATCTTGTTGGAAAATATGGAGAAGATGCTGTAAAATCTGCTGGTTATTTTTCAAGACAAAAGGGACTTACTTCTAATCCAGCAAAATTGAGAGATGCTTTAAAGGAATCGTTTACAGGTGGTAATAAATTTAGAGGGAGGCCTGTATTTGATCCGGTATTTAAAAAACTAGGTAGTTCTACAGGCGTAATTTATAGTGGCGTTGCTCACCAACTTAAATTTTTAGAAAGTTTAAGAAGCACTGGACAAAATATTGAAGGATATAGACAAAATATACAAGGATCTCGTATTCGTGGTGGCGTAGATTGGTCAAGTTTAGTTCCTTCGCTTGGAAGAATATCAACTACTGGAACCAGAGGTATTCAATCTCCTATTGGTGATATTTCTAATATGATGGGTATGATTTCTGGAAGGCAGAAATTTATTCAAAATACACCATCTAATATATCAAAATTTTTACCATCGTCTAGACCATCATCTAAAGGTGGATCTAATTATTCATTATTATCAATGCTATCTCCATCTAGACAAAGTCATCAATATGGAATAATGGATAAATTGCGTGCATATAAAAAAGATATAATGTCATATGCACTACAAGGTGCTGGTGTAGGTGGTTTCCTTGGATTAGGTGCTCATCTTGTAGGTTCTGTATTATCGAGTGGAATTCCAATGCCATTTGCTCAAGGTGGAAAAATAGTTGGTAGAGGTACATCTATATCTGATTCTATACCTGCAAATTTAACACCCGGTTCTTATGTTCTTGATAAAGATACTGTTCAGGCATTAGGAAATAACTTCTTGTCAAATGTAACTGGAAACTCTACATATAAAGGTCTTGCTTCTGGTGGATATGGAACTAATGCACTTATTTCTAATGGCGAATGGGTATTAAATCCACAACAAGCAAACGCAATGGGTGGTTCTAAAGTATTAGATAAACTTCGTGGATTTTCAAACGATAGAATCTTATCTAGAACGGAAAGATCAAAGTTATTTGCTAATGGTGGAAGAATTCCTGGGTTTTATGATGGTGGAAATTTCTCTGTAAATGATATAAAAAAGAAAATAACTACTGAAAGATCTGCAATTGAAAGTTTAATTAAAGGTGATCTTACTGGAGTAATTGGAGAAAGTGTTCCTGAGTTAAAAGGGTTAAATTATAATCAATTATTTGGTAAATCATTAATTTCTCCTGGAAATACAAAGATTCCATTGATGAAAGGTGCATCACAACAGACTGCAAATGCAGAAGCAATTGTAAAGAAAACAGAAGAGGAAAAGGTTGCTTTAACTAAATATATTAGAAGTGTAAATGAAGCAGCAAAAGCACACGAAAAAGAAAAAATAGCAACTGAAGCAGCAACTCAATCTACAACTAAAAATAAATTAAGCGGTGTATTTGGCGGTCAGCCTCCTAACAATAATGGAATGTTAGGTAAGATAGGAACTACTTCTAAAGATATTTCCTGGAAGGCTGCTAGTTTGTCCATGAGTTCAATGGGAGTATATTTCTCATTGATGGGCATTTTCATGGCACTATCAAGTGCTGTAACATCACTTACAAGTTCCCTATCTGATCTAAACAATGTATTTAAGAATGTAGGTTATGTAAATGCATTTGCCGGTGGTGCTAAAAAAGCAAATGATATACTTGGAACATTTAAAGTAACTCAAAGTGATCTTGTTACTGGATGGAAAAATGTAACCTATGCTCAATCTGTATTTGGATTGTCAATGTCTGCTTTATCTGCAAGTATATTTAAAGATAAGAAATTTACAGATAGTTTAGTAGGTTCAATATCAACATTATTTACAAGATTACAAGATAAACAAGTAACTGCAAGTTTCACAAAGTTTTTAGATGCTGCTGCCAAATCTTTACCTGAAGTAGTCGATGCGCTTAAAGGTGTTACTGATATTTTAAGTGTTGCTGCGGAACATCCCGGATTAATTAAACTAGCAGCGCAAATGTATGGATTAACACTTCTGTTGCAGCCACTTACTTCTGGAGTTTCACTTGTATTTTCTGCATTCGGACAAGGCGCTACTGCAATTGAAACCGTTGTGAATTTAAATAAGTCAGTAATGTTACTTAATAGTAGCATTGGTAAAACTGCGTTTTTTGCATTAGAAGCAATGGTTGCTATTGAAGCATTATCTCGCACTTATCAGATGCTTACTGGGCAAGAAACACCTTGGTGGACTAAACCAATTACTACAGGATTAAATCTTGCTACCGGAAACATGGAAGGTGTAACTTCTGGAACTTTCATGGGGTATGCTTCTGGTGGAGAAATTACTGGTCAACAAACTGCAGCAATTGATGATAAAACTATTCGAGTTGAAGAAGGCGAGTATGTAATCAATAAAAAGTCTGCCAGAAGGTTAGGTAAAACAACTCTCGATCAGTTAAATAAATTTGCCAATGGTGGAGTTACTGGAAATACTTCTATACCATTATTAAGCAATATTTCAGCAATAAATAAATCAAATAGTGATTACTTTAACTTCAAGACAATAAATCTACAAGATGATAATTTAACCCAAAGCAAAACTACAGCAAAAGTTCTTAATAATGCTGCAGAAACCGATGGCATTGGTGTATATGTAAGAAACTGGAAAGGCAATTGGGATGCTAAAGGTTCTACTGCAACTGGAGGAAATGAACTTCCATTTGAAATGGGATTACCAAATCGATACCTTTATGGATTAGGAACTCCTGTATCTGGAATTGGAAATGGTATAAATCCAAATGTGAACCCTAATACAAGTGTTAATCCAAATTTAAATCCAAATATAAATGTTACACCAAACTTTAATCCAAATCCAAATGCTAACCCAATGTCGGCTAGTATACTTGGTTATGTTGAACAGGTGTTGGCAAATATTTCTGAATCTGTAAAAAGTAACTTTAATTCTATTCGGGATTCTATCATTAAATCTATAGAAAATATACAATCCACCATAACCGGTTATGCAGCAAAGGCAAAGGAATTAGCAACAACATTAACAACTCCGTCAACTTATACTGGAATTGCTAAAAATCTAGGAACTTCTGTTACCGGTGCTGTTTCTACTATTGGAACTGGAATAGTTTCGGGCATGGGTGGCAGAACAGGTTCATATTTTGCAACCGATACATATGCTCAACATGCAGGATATAGGCAATACGGTGACGTTACAAATTACGGTCCAACTGGAACAAGAAACGCAGGATTTTGGGATAGATTTGTAAGTGGTAAGAATACATATGGTCAGATGCCAGGTCAGGGCGCTAGAAGAGGATTTGGTCCAGCACAACAAGGAACTACAGGCCGTGACATCTGGACAGGTAAAGAGATTGCAATACCAGATTTTGTAGATTTACTTCCTGTATTTGCAGATATAAATCGTAATAAAGATCCATATTCAGCAGCATTAAATTTAGGAAGCCAAGTAACCGGAAACGTTGCCACAGGTTACATGGGTAGAGGATTACAACGAGGTGCCCAATCAGTTCCGGCGTGGTTAGCAAATAAATTTGGAACTGGTGTAGGTCGTAATTTAGCATTTTCCGGAGTAGGTAAAGGACTTGCTGGCGCTGGAACTCTATTTACTGATTTCATGAAATTGGCGGGTGCTCCTGAAGTTGTAGGTGCTACTGGATTTGCAGAAGGTGGGCAAGCCAATCAACAATTTATGCAAGGGAGATCACTTGATGATATTATCCAAGGAAATCAAAATGCCGCATCTGGTGTATTTACAGGAAATGTAATAAGCACCGGATATGGCAGAGGAATGCAAACCTGGGGTAAATTATTTGGTTTAAATGAACAACAAATGAGAAGTTCGTTAAATCAAAATCAAGGATTAATGTCAACGGGAGCAGGTCCTGGAACATTTCTATCTAAAGCCGCAGAAGGACTTGGTGTTCTTGACAATTATAATGAATTCTTTGATAAATTAAAGGGTGGTAATGAAGCAGTAAGCAATATATTGAGTTCTGCATCATATAATGTAGGTGGAAACGATGTTGGCAAGTTCCTTGGGCAAGGTGCAGGTGCATTAAATGCTGGAGTTTATGATACAATTGCATCTCTTGCTAATTTAAATGTAGGTAGTATGTTTGGAACTGGAACTGGGATAATGGGCACGGGTGTATCACTTGCTGAAATGGGAGTAACATTAGCATCAGATGTTTCACAAAATCCATTAGCATTAGCAAGTCTTGGTATGACTGGTTTAATTCCCGGAGTAGGACCATTACTTGCTGCTACAACTATGCCCCAAACTACATCATGGTTGGCAGGAACACAGGATGTAATAAATCAGCAACCAGCGCAACTTGGATATACTGGAATGCAAACTGTTTCTTATGATGAATTGAATAATGCAAATACATCACTTGAAACATTCTACAATACACTATCTGGGATAAATAATTTATTAAGTCCAAAAACAGAAACAGATCTTAATACTTATGGCATGTCATATGTAAGTGCAGGAGATACATCACAGACTATACCTGCAGTTTTATCACAAGCAGAACAGCAGACACCGCAAACTCAACCTGTTGATATGAATGTTAATGTTACTGTTGATGTTCGCGGTGATGATTCAAATGCAATAGCAGCCAAAGTAAAAACTGATTTAAATTCAACACTTGAAAATACAATAAAAGGAATTGTAAAACAGTTTATACCAACATTAAGTAAACTCTAAATTTTTATAAATTCTATAACTATTTATATTTTATAAATTATAAATTTATTATTAAACTTTTATTCACATGCATTCTTCTTTTTATCATTCTATTTTTATATGGTAAACATGATTTGAATATATAATCATGGCTCTTGTATTGGAAGAAAGATTTTTACAATTAACAATGGCTGGTTCAGATTGGGGAAATAAGATATATTCTCCAGTTGACGGTGCTACTCATACATTAAATGTTTTTACAATACAAGATAGGAAAGAAGCATCTGTAGAATCATATGTTGGAGGACCATCTTCTGCTCCTATTTCTTTAACACATGGTAGAATGTTAGATACTGTAACAATTGAATTTCCAATTAATAACCTATCTTCATATTTAGCATCATTAGCATCATATAGAATTGTTAATACGCCAAAGAATATATTTTTAGTAGGTTCTATATTAACTGCACAATATAGTGGAGATTTTAGAGAAATACCAACAAATTCTACATGGTTTGTTGAATCATTTTCGATACGCAGGAATGTATCACGTAAATTAAGAATAGGAAATCTTGTATTAAAACGTTGGTATGGGATGCTTCCATCATGACACTAGAACCTGGATATTTACAATTTAAGCGTCTAACTGAAGTAAAAACTAAATCTGGAGTTAGTAATTGGGCCGCATCATATGTTTTTCAACCATGTTTATTAGAAGATATTAACATAACTACTTTAGCAGCATATGAGAAAATAGAAGAATCTTCTGAACCACAAATAGTTCCAATGGGAATAAAATCATGTGTATGTAGAATAAGTGGAAAGTTTAAAACTCACATGATACTGGATTGTGTAAATCATACTACAGTTAGTTCAGAAGTTACAGATGAAGATTTACTAAATACTACAGAAACTGATGCTAATGGAAATGTTGTAAGAATTGCACTTAAAGTAAATGAAGGATTATCAGAATTTCCTGAACTTGCTGGAATTTGGGCAATAAATGCATTTACATGGGACCGTGACGCTAAAACATTAGGTTCATATAGATTCACAATGGAACTATCGTATGTATATGTAGATCCAACTGAATCCAGAATTTATTTAGATGATACTGCAAGCGCTTCTAATGACAATGTTAAATTTATAGCAACTACTGGATCTGATGCTTATTTTGAAATATTTGATACGAAAATACATGAAACATTAAACGATATTAATTCTGCTATATTTTCAACGGTAAGTAATAGATTATTTAAAGATGATATTGTCAAAATATATAAAAGAGGAGACACTTCTACAATTGCATTTCATGGGTATGTTAAAAATGTAATAAATAATAGAAATGGAACATACACCTATGAATGTAAAGAGATTGGATATTGTATGTATGAAATGCCTGTTATAAGGGCAAAGGGTGGAATATTTAAATCCCGAATAATTATCCATAATCCTACAGAAGGTCATGGGAAATTAAAGATAAAAGATTTCATTAAAGCAATAATGGGATTTTATACAGATCATCCAAGGATTACATATGAACCCGGAACTCCGGTATGTAGAGCAGGAAGTCTATATGATAGTGAAGTTATACCCGGAAAAGATATAGATTTACCATCGATGATTATATCTGGAAAAACAATAGGAAAAGCACTTGATGATTTTGTAGAAAATACATGTGGATTTAATTTATGGTTCAATAGAATAAATGGAACTCCTGAATATGGATTCATTAGAGATGCAATATCTGTTGACCCAACAAAAGAATTTATATTATCTACTGAAAAGGTAGAAGATGATAATGCACTTGCATATGCTCCTGATGTGGTGGTTGTATGGAATGCGGATGCAACTGCTAAAGGAATATATCCTAAAAATAGTAATTATAATGTTGGTAAAATAACTGTAATGAACTTTAGATTATCATCAAATATATATCATGGCTCATTAGATGCATTTGCAGAAAGAATTTACAGAGATGCCCATGTTACTACTGACATATTCAGAGTTAAGTTTCCACCCGGAACAGTTAGATTTAAAGAAGGGGATTATTTTTCTGGATTAGGAGATCAGACTGTTAAATATAAAATGACATATAAATCTGGAAGTGATGCCAACCCTCTTGAAGATCCAACAGATTCGGTGTGGAAAATAACCGATGTGGTGATTACAGAGTCAGGAACAGATGTAATAGTTGGTCCAAGTTACTTTAGTATATTTGATATTTACAAAACATCGCTATCTACATCTGATGGTGTTCCTACTGTAAGTGAAAATATAACAGAAACAACTGGAAGTTATATTACAAAAACAATATCAAGCGAAGAATAATTATAAAGTTAAGGATAAATTATGACAACTGTTTCAATTACTACAAATACAGCAGGATTAACACTTAATTATTCAATCGTAGCAACATCTGGACTTATTGCATCTATAAATTGGGCATTTGGAGATGGGAATTCTACATATGGTTCTTATTCAGGCTCACATACCTATGCAATAGCAGGAACTTATACCGTTTTAATTACATGGGTAGATGGTGAAGGAAATGAAAAAGGAACAACTCGTTCAATAACAGTTACTACTATTAAAACAGATATAAATGATCCTGTTAAAAATGTCTTTTCAGATAAACCATTATATTTACCTCCAGAATGCACTGGTGATGTTAGAATAACTGCTAATATTACAAAGTTATCAGATACTATTAATTATGCTGAAGATAGTAAAACAAGTGCATGGACAGCATCTATAAATTTTGATTCTTTTTCTATTAGTGGTGGTTCATCTTATGAATTATATGTAGATCCCGGAGAATTTGAATCCCATGATTCAGATCAATATATTATCGAAGATGATAAGAAGATAAAAAATTTAGAATTTATACCTGCATTTTATAATTATGGAACAATTGCAACCGATATAAGAATGTCTGAATCAGATGATGATGATTCTAATTTTGATGTAAAATGTGGACTTGAAATTCAATTCCCATCTTATCCAGATTGGTATGAAGGAACTCTAACGTATGGAAGCAGCGTTACAACTAATTTAATTTCATCAGATAATTCAGAAACAAAGATATCATCGACATCTCCCGGTGTATCTAATAATATTAACTTTACAATGAATACATGGTCTGGAATGCCACCTGTTGAAGTGAAGTATGTTGTTGATTATAACAAAGATACAACTGCACAAACTGCCATATCAAGAGCGTGCTTATCAAATCCACAATTTAAGTTCACACTTACAAACAATTTAAGTAGTTCTGTTACCTTAAGTAATGTATCCATTAAATTTAATTTTTACTATAATGAAAATGGACTTTTAATGAATACACGAACAGAAGGAGCCAAATCAAAAGAGTTCTATCAACTATTTACATTACCAAAAGGTGCAGAAGAAAATAGGATAACAACTTTAAATTATCCACTGTTTGGAGTTATTGATGGATATAAATTAAATGAAGTTGTAAGAGTATATGGTTATTATGACAAATGGGATTCAGCAAATTCAATTTATTTTCCAAGTTGTTTAACACTATATCCAATTGAAGAAACTGCAGGTTCAGATCACCCTCCGGTGGTATATAAATCATATATCAATACATTAGAAGCGGCAACAAGTGGAATTACAGAATTTGATTTTGAAAGACTTGCATATAAAGGATTATCTACAGATGATTATTGTAAAGTATTGACTCCCCAAATATTAGCAGCAGATGATCATTACAGAACAATTAATGTAAAATGTAAAGATCCCGAAGGTAATTATGGATATAGTCCAGATTCATATGATGCAATTTTTGAACTAAACACTGTCCCAAATACATCTATAGACGAAGTTGTAACTACACAAGATCTTACAACTTACATAGAAAAAATTAATTTCTTTAATACAGAAATGGAATTTGCACAATCGGTTAGTGTTAACCGTGCAGATATCGATCCAGTATTTTATGAACGATTATATACTACATATAAAAGTGCGCCAGTATTACAATCTATTTTTGGAGAAGCATTATATTTTGTTTATTTTACAATAAATGATTATGGTTCATACTTTCCAATAAAGCATGGTGAAACTCTAGAGTTTTCAGAAAATCTTATTCATGCTCCAAATGACGGCGTGAGTTCTAATGATATCTTTGTATATAGTAATACTGAACCAAATCAATTTGGAATAGTATCACCTACAAAATACAAATACAAAGTTAAATTTAAATACAGTTATGATGTTTATCAAGATGCGTATGCTGTTACTGCAGATGATTTAAAAGATACTGAAGAATCATCATAATGCACTCAACAATTCTAATTTTTATATACTGTTAAACATAATTATCATTACAATTATGGATACTAAACAATTCTCGATAAAAAATTCACATGAATTGATGTCATTTTCTGATAAATTTGAATTACACAGAATAGATTGTGATATTGGTGATTGGGATCCAAATAAATCTAAACCTGAAGTCACTACCCTAAATAATCCAAATATATTACAAAAAATATTATGTAAACTTGGTATTTGTAATTATGCTGGAGATGCACTTACAAACTATGCCCTATCAGATCTATCAACTTATCTCAGTACAAAATATATTTATTGTTCAGTTGGAACAGATGGAACCAATGGAACAACATACACATACACCAATTTAATTGCTCCGGTAATGTCAAGGGTTGCCACTACAAACGCAGTAACCACCACCTATACTACAAATGATACAGTAACATATACTGCTGTATTTACTTCAGATGGAGATTATACACTTAAAGAAGCAGGTATTCACGATGCTTTAACTTCTGGAAATATGGGTGCCCGCCAAACATACTATGATTGGACTGTTTCCAACGGAGATAACTTTGGGGCAATCTGGAAAATAATTAACAATAGAGGAGTATAGAAGATGTCATTTTTAGTATCCATAAATAATGAAATTATCAATACTTTACGAGGTAATATCTAATGGCGTCTATTGGAGATATTGTATCTGAACATACTAGCACATTATCTGGGTCTAGTTTATCAATTAGACCTAGTGGAACTACTGAATGGGGTATACAAAATATTTATATTCCTTATGGTGTAGAGTGCGAATTATATAGAACTGATGGGGCAAATGATATTCTATTATGCAAGGCGACGGATACAATTAACTTTGCTCAACCGTTAAATGCTACATATTCAATATATTTTAAATTAAAAAATGTATCTGGAAGCACATCATATATAGGATATGATGGTAAAATTTCAAAGGCATAAAACAGAAGGTATAAAATAATGTTTAGAACTCCACAAAATATATTTCCAGACTATCTTGCAAACTTTGTAGCATTTGATCCTATTGTTCCAAAAGGAGTTATTGCTGTAAATATAGATGAAGATGATGGGCGTGCTAAAGTAGGAGATGGGTTTACTCATTGGAGTTCTCTAGGTTACATAGGTTCATCTGTAATAGAAGTTGGTGGAAAATCATTTCCATCCACAGTTCCAACAAATCACCAATTAATAAGATTCAATAGCACATTGGATAAATGGGATTATACACTTCAGGGGTATATAGATATTGAATCTAATTGGATTTCGAATAATGAAATATTTCCTACATTTGCAATATTAATCGAAACTGATGATTCTACAAATGATGTAACTGGTAGAATTAAAGTTTCAGATGGTATAACTCCGCAGGATGAAATTCCGTGGGTGGGTTTCAATTATTCAGATTGGCCTACAAATTATTCCCCATATTACAATGGGGCCTCGCTTGATTATAAACAATATCAACCATATAATGAACTTCAATTTGTAACAACTCCAGAGGGAAAAGTTCACAAAGATGATGGAACGTGGGGATTTCCTACTATTTATGCTGGCTCTTCTTTAGTTGAAACCGACTTACTAGAAACAGATAATGCTTATGTATTTGCAACATTAACACTAGGTGGATTCCCAACTGAACCAACAAGTGTTACTATTACTACAGACGGAACTTCCCTATTAGTAGACGGTAGTAAAGTTTGGACTTCTTATAATGATGGACATACATCAGGACTAGATGCAGACACTCTTGATACATACCACGCATCACATTTTGCATCTACCGGGCATACTCAAAATGCAAGCACCGTAAATTTTGCAACTGGCGGAGTTCTACCTACAACATATAAAACACTTCAAGATTATATGGATATTCAGGCCGCTGGAAGAATATACGGTGGTTTAATATCAGATAATGGAGATGGAACTGTTGCAATTTCTGCAGGTTATGGGTTAATTAAAACAAATGGAAGTTCAATAGAGGGAACTAGATTTGTAAATTGGCCCACAACAACACCAATTACACTAACTGACGAATCTACAAATTACATATATCTTGATTATAATAGTGGCTCTCCAACAGTATATGCGACTATAAATAGAAACGATATTGATTTGAGTCATAATATTGGGTTTGGTAGAGTTTATAAAAGTGGAACTTTATTAAGCATTATCCAATCTGGTAATGAAGCGTTTTGTATAACTTCCAGAATACACGAACGTTTAATATATACTGATGGTGGATTAGTAAGATCTTCCGGGGGAGTGATATCTGCTACTGGGACCAGGAATATTGCATCTACTGCTGGAAGTTTTTATCTTGGTTTAAATAATGTAACTACTAGTGCAAAGGACACAAGTGTATCAGATTCATTTAAATATTGGTATAGAAATGGATCGGGCGGGTGGACAAGTGTTTATCCACAAACTCAAATTAGTAATACACAATATGATAATGGAACAGGAACATTAGCCACTCTTTCAAATAATCAGTATGGAGTTCATTGGGTTTATATTGAATACAACGGCAATTTACATGTAGTATATGGACAAGAATCTTATACACTTACCAATGCACAAAATGCGACCATACCTTCAAGTATTCCCACAGTATTGAGTAATTTTGCAATATTATCAGCAAAGATAATTATTGAAAAATCTGCAATTTCATTTACATCAATAATTTCAGCATACACTACAGTATTTCCAGTATCATCACCATCAGTTCATAATGATCTTTCTGGATTACAAGGGGGAACCACCGATGAATATTATCATTTAACGAATTCAAGATATACTTCTGTTAATAATTTAAGTTTTCCAAGTGGAAGATTTGGAGATTCTACTAATTATGCTGAATTTTCTACAACCGGAACATTAAAATTATATGGATCTGCTACTACTTGGAACGATTTAAGAATCGAACCCGTAGCACGAAATACTGGAACGTATGCCCCTGCATTTGAAAAATATATAGATAATGGTAGTTCAAGTCATGGAATATATCTATATTCATTTGACGATGCACTAGTTAGTGCAGAAAAAGAAGTGTTCTTTACTATGCAAATGCCCCATGATTGGGCACAAACTGCAATCACGATACATGTCCATTTTATTCCATATACAACAGTTGCAAGTTCTGCAGTTAGATGGGGACTTGAATATAATTGGGCTAATCCAAACACTGTATTTCCTGCAACTACAATAGTATATACATCTACTACAACATCCGGAGATACTACATTAACACAGTATAAACACTATAAAAGTGAATTTACAAGCATTACTCCATCTGCATCTCAAAATGGATTATCTAGTATATTAATGGGCCGTTTATTTAGAAATTCATCTGATGCTGGAGACACATATACCGACAAAGTTGGATTATTATATATCGATGCTCATTATGAAATAAATGATATGGGAAGTAATACAATATCTACAAAATGATCTTATTTTTATACTTTTAAAATAAATATTATACTCATTTATGACTAATTTAGTAACCGGAACCGAACAGCGAGTATATGGTGTATTGTCAGGATCAAATTGTAAAATATGGCTTCATAGGTTTGCAATTGTTATGGATTCTACAACATTATCTCCTTTAGAATCATCAAATGTAATATACGGAGATGATACGACATATATAAAAACTAAAACATGTGGATATACTTACGATGGACAACTATCACTATTATATATATCAGATGATTATAGTTATATACCAATAATATTTGAAATAAAAAAATGTGTATCTGGAAAGAATTATATTTTTATTGAAACATATGGAGAATCAACAATATTTAATGATGTTAGTTTGTGGTTTAATACAACTGGAGATGTTTGGCAAAAATTAAATTCATGCTCTAATTTGTCTACACTCCCATATATAAAATCTACATTTAAATTTACAGAAACCAAAGGTACGGGTTTAACATCAATATTAGACTGTTGTAAAAAATGTACAGATTGTGGTTGTTTATCATGCGATATTCTTTCTAGAGTTACAATGAGATTAAATTGGGTATCTGGGGGGTGGGATCCACAAACAGGAGATATTATTGTTCCTGCCCCATTAGTTCCGCCTCCCGAAACTCCAGATGATTGTTATTATAATAGTGCAACATATACTTTATTAAGTTACGGTGTAACAAATCATGGAACAAATACAATTATAATAGACGAAAGTTATGAATCTTCTCAAAAAGGATTATGGTATTTTGAATATAAAATAGATTGCAATACAATTTATATATGGACAGGTCATTATCAAAATTCAGATACATTTTATAATTATTTATTTTATTTAGACGATGATAATGTATGGCATTTAATTGATGAAGGATGTAGATCTGGATTTGATTCTAATCCTACATTTATAGGTTCATTTGATTTTAATTATTTATTAAATTGTTCATCATCTATTTCCATGTCTAATGTATGTTGTAACTATATTACCATAGATCCTACACTAATAGATGATAGATGTAAAGATACCGCATCTAAATTAGAATTGATAAAGGGTTCTAATATACTATATACTGCAGATATAGATTCATTAAATTTAGAAAATGGAATTATAAAAATATCAAATATAGAAACAGTAAATGAAAATTACCAAGACAATGAAACATATGTAACTGATTTTACAATTCAAACAATTCAGCAAAATAAGAGAGCGAGTGGAGAAACTACAATATTATACCCATATTGTGGGAATACTCCCGGAACAGGTGAATATTTATTTGGAAAATATACATTAAATCATATATATATAACATTTAAATTTGACTTAAAAGTAGAACAATCGAATGCAACAAGAGACGATCCTTTGAGTGATAATTGGAAGCCAGATGGTAATTGGCAACCATTTCCATTATCATGGGGATTAAATTGGTTAGGATTATTTTTGCAAAATACTGGAATATATAGTGATCGCACAAATATCATATCCAATGTTGAATACAGCGGGGGGCCGTATACTGCTGAAGCCGGATTTGGAGTACAGCAGGGGATGGTTTTAGAAGCATCTACTTGGTTATCATATATAGTAGGAACATTTATAAGGACTACATTACATGTATATGACATTCAGATCAAAAATTGTAGAGGAGATGTACAGCCACTAGTATTTCAATGTTATCCATATACTTCAGGAAATATAAAATTTATAGGATAACAGTAATTTACTCTTTTCTTTTTATACTGTAAATTCTTAAATATTCTTAATGGCACTTTCTGGATGGACATATCGCCAATCTCATATAATAACATCTTCATCTGTTTTATCAGATTACCAAATACAATTTACTGTTTATAAGGCATCTGGAATATCATCGGGATCTATCATTTATTGCAATAATCACTGTAATGATGATTTTTCTGATATTAGATTTACAGATACTTCTGATAACGTTTATTCATATTGGATAGAAAGTTATACATCTGGAGTTTCTGCAAAGATATGGGTTAAATTTACATCATTATCTACATCTAATACAATATATGTTTATTATGGAAATTCAAGTGCTACATCATTATCTTCTGGAGACAATACATTTTTATTCTTTGATGATTTTACAGGAAGTTCATTAAATACTACAAAGTGGACAGATACCGCATCGTCTGGGACAAGATCATTTTCAAATAGTTTAATGAATGTATCCATAACCGGCAGTAATACACATAATTGTATTACCGCAATTTCAGATATAAATGATGCTACAGTAATCACAGGAACAAAAATTAGAGTATCGACATGTAGTACAACTAGTTGTGGTGCAAGACTTAATATTAAAACGTCTGGAATCACAGTTGGTGCCGTATTTGCATTTCATTCCCCAACTACAGGAGAGTATCAACTACTTCCTGGTAATGAATCAATATCTTGGGGAACAGTTCTTCAAAGTGCCTCTTTATCAACATGGTATACACTAGAAATAAGACACGATTATATATCTACGTTTTATTATCGGAATGGACAATCGGGGGGATGGAGTTCATACGCTATTAATCCCGCAGGGACTCATTTATCGCTGCACACTGTAGCATATAACGGGGGCACAACTGTTGCTGATTACGATTGGGTTTATCAAAGAAAATATTCGTCATCAGAACCAGTTCATTCAACTTGGGATTCAGAAATTATAAATACATCTCTCCCAATTGAGATTTTTGTATCTGCTCCTTCGGGAGTATTACCATTCACTCCTACGTTTCTAATATCAATATCAAATAATTTAACTAATTTTAATTTAATATTTGGAGATAATAATTCATATTCATCTTCATTGCAATCTTCATTTTCTACAACGCATACATATTCTGAATTCGGAACATATAATATCTACGCAGAAGGTTATTACAACAATATATTATATACTTCATATGCATCTGTAGTTGCATATTCATCATCAATAACATCTTCTTTCGCATATACTAAAAATGGAAATATAGTTTACTTTACAGATACTACCACAGGATCTCCTAATGAATGGTATTGGGATTTCGGTGATGGAAATTACAGTTATTCACAAAATCCTATCCATCATTACGTTGAGTTGGGAACTTATACAGTTACACTTTATTCATCTAATCAACAATATTATAGTCAATATTCCACAACAATTACAATTTCATCAATTATATATGAACACTCTCCGGTTGCAAATTTTAAACCATCATGTTTAAATGTAATAACATCTGATTTACCAGTATCCGTAAGTTTTACAGATTTATCATATCCTGCATCTGGAAATACATATCTGTGGGACTTTGGTGATGGCAACGTATCCGAACTACAATCTCCAACACATTCTTATGTATCACTAGGTTACTATGATGTTTCACTTACAACAACTAACTCATATGGTTCAGATACAATAACATATATTGACTGTATAAAAATACACAATGAATCTCGTACATTTAAAGAAACATTAAATTATGATGATTCATTTGCAACATTTGGAATTGTAGTATTTTTGGAATCACCAACATACAATGATACATTTATCAGAGCAAAATTATTTAATGAATATGCAACATATAGTCAATCAGAATATCCATCTTCTCCGGGTATAGACGAATATAATAATTTATCATTTTATGGAAATATAAATGAATATTGTGAAATGGTATTTACAAATGTTTCCGATTATGTAAAACGAAAAATTATATCTCCAGTTATGTCAAATCTTGGATTTAAAATACTACAAATGAAAACATTTGAAGAAAATATAAAATACGATGACAGTTTAGAATTTAACACGTGAAAATAGAGAATTTGCAGATTCATTAATCAACAATAACATTTATATACTTTAAGATCATATAATTTAGTGTAGACCTAGCAAAGAGGATCTTTCTTTTTCCTTTTTGTTATGAGGTTTTAGTAATTCTCTTGCCTAATTTAACTTTCGTTGATTCTAATTCATTTATATATAGTAAACCACTACTATTTTTCATGGCTTCATTCATTCAATCTAAATGGGGCGGTATCTGATGGGTAAAGGCGGCAGTGGTATGAATGTTAATCTTCAGACCATATATTTACCAGATATCGTGTTATTCAATGAAAGTATAACTGCAGATACAGATATTCTCTCAACTGATATAACTATTGGGAACGACATTACTGTAGAAAATCAGTTTAACTTTACAAAAGGGTTTACAGTTATCGTGGATGTTGCATTTGAAGCAGTCGGTAACTTTTACTTTGTAATTACCAGATTATCCGATAATACAACTACGATTGTAAAAACAAACGGTGGATTTGATTCATCTTATGAAAGTGCAGGATATACCTTTGAAATTGCATTGCTAGATGGTTATTCACTGAACATGCGTTATAGTGCATCTACCACACTTAATTGGGGATCTATAACTGTACATGGTGGAAGGATTTAAGCATGTCGTTTAATCTTCAGGGTTCTGGTTCTGCTGGTGGGGGATCTATTGTAGTTTCGGATAGTCACATATTTGTAGATACTACTGCGCGTGATAGTTATTTTATTTCTAATCCTTCTGAACTAGTAAATAATGTATATGTGTATATTACAGGAACTTCATCTCTACAGCAATATCGAACCACTATAAGTTCATGGGTTGATGTAACTCCTGTAATAAGAGGTCCAAAGGGAGATTTCCCAACAATACACGATTTAACTGAAAAGGTAACTCTTGTAAATGATGATGTATTTCTTATAGAAGATTCTGAAAATTCTTACTCTCAAAAGAAAGTTAAGAAATCTAATCTTATAACCAATACAACCTGGGGTTCAATTGCAGGAACATTAACAGATCAGGATGATTTAACCAACGCATTAGCATCTAAAGTTAATACAACTACAACTGTAAATGGGCAAGCGTTATCATCTAATGTTGTTATTACTATTCCGGATGAACTTTCTGATTTTGCAGCAGACTCTACACATAGAGTAGTAACTGATGCTCAAATTACAACTTGGAATAATAAACAAGATTTTGCAAGTAGAGGTGTTGCTAATGGATATTGTCCACTTGGTTCAGATTCTAAAGTTCCATCATCATACATTGGACAAATAACAGTAACGTCAGTATTTCCAACAACCATAGAGCCATCTACACCATCAGAGGGAATGGTTTGGATTAATACTGATACAAGTATTTCTAAAATCTATGATGCAGATACTTTAACGTGGTATGAACTTGGAAACTCTGCTGGTTATGTAACTACTGTAAATGGATATTCTGGACCTACGGTAACATTAAATAAATCGGATATTGGTCTTGGAAGTGTAGTAAATGTAGATACTACAAATGCTTCAAATATTACATCCGGAACATTATCTCCTAGCATATTTCCAACTGCAACACCATCTACGCTTGGTGGTATTAAAGTAGGCAGTGGATTATCTATTACAGGAGATGGAACATTATCTTCTGATACTACATCAGGTGAGGCAAATACCGCATCTAATTTAGGAACTGGATCTGATGGTGAAGGTTTATATTCAACCAAATCTGGTGTAGAACTCAAATTTAGAAGAATAAAGGCAGGAACAAATGTAACTCTCACATCAGAAGTCAATGATGTTGTTATTAATGCTTCCACATCTGGAGAAGCAAATACGGCTAGTAATGTAGGAACTGGAACCGGAACTATATTTAAACAAAAAACAGGTGTAGATCTAGAATTAAAAACAATTAAAGCAGGAACTAATGTAACTATTACAAACAATGCAAGTGATATAACAATTAATTCATCGGCATCTGGAACAATTGGAGGAACTACTGGTTCTACTGATAATGCAATCATACGCGCAGATGGAACTGGAGGAACTACATTACAAAGTTCATTAGTAACCGTAGATGATACTGGTTCTATTAATATTCCTACCGGGGAATTTTACAAAATCAATGGAACTGCATTAACATATTCAGATGTAGATGCTTCTCCTACAACTCACGTGCACGGAAATGTTACAAACGATGGTAAAATTGGTTCAACGTCCGGAATTCCAATTATCACCGGAACTAGTGGCATATTACAAGCAGGTGAATTTGGAACTACTGACGGAACATTTTGCCAAGGTAATGATTCCAGACTTTCAGATGTCCGAGATCCAAACATATCAGGGCTCACAACAGAGACATCTATTGCAGATGATGATTACATAGCAATTTACGATACATCTGTTTCTGCTAACCGCAAGATGACGAAGGCAAACTTTGTTGCTGGATTGTCTGGAAGTTCTACTGTAAAGGTATCGTCGAATGATTCAACTGCTGGATATTTAAATGGTAAATTAGTTGCTGGTAGTGGCATATCATTCGAAGAGGGTTCTGATGGTGGAAACGAAACATTAACAATATCAGCATCCGGGGTAATAGATCATTGGATCTCTATACCATCTGGATACACTGCTACTCCAGCAAGTACATCAACGCTGACAATGACTAGTGACCTAACCGGAACATTAAAACCTGGATATGGGCTTCGGTATACGATTGGAGGGACTGTATACCACGGAGCCATTACGACGATAACATCAAACTTGATGACAATTGCAGGTGCATCTTTATCAGGAGACGTTTCCGCACTATATTATACAAAAATAGGAGTCGTGCAATTACCTATTCTTATCCCAGGATATTACGAAGATGCGACAGAAGCATGTAATATGTGCGGCGATCTAGGACAAACGCTTGTATGGCAACAGGGGCCTGCAAAGATGGTTCGGGCTCTAATGTATAGCCGTGTAGTTGATGCATCATCAAATGGGTATGTAAACATTAGGCAAGGGTCTGCAGTTACAACTGGCACTGCTACTGCCGGAGCAGCGACAACCATCACGCTTGCTGCCGGATCGTCTGATACTGATGACTACTATAACAACATGTGGATCAGAATCACTGCAGGCACCGGTGTTGGTCAAAGTCGTAAAATAACTGATTATGTGGGAAGTACAAAAGTTGCAACTGTAGCAACATGGACTACTAATCCAAGCACTGATAGCGTGTATGAGATCGTAAGCCCAATTATCAATTCAAATACTTATTCTGGTCTATTGGTTGATACAACTGCTGCAAAGTCTACTGTAATTGACATTGATACATCAAAGTATGCGATTTCATACGGCGATATCATCAGCGTAATGTCATTAAAAGGAACATCGGGTGATGCACAGGACCTATCTGTTATGCTAACGTATGTGATGGTGTAAATATATGATATGTGGTCAATCTACTCAAGGGGCGGTCTTGAGACGGGTTATCCCTACCATCATTTGCCATATGGGGTTTGATGGGGAATATAATACATATAGAGAATCAACTGGATTGGCATGCACCGCATACGGAAGCACTTACCAAGCATATCCGGGATATTATGTTGGAAAACATGTATATTTCGGCGGATCTGCAGGTTATTATGTTGTAATTGGAGGAACGTCATCTTTTAACGCATTACACGTGCTTGGAACTTCTGGGAAATGGTCGGTTAGATTTAGATATAAATGGATTAATCGAACCCTAACTTCGATGGTTTTTTCTAACTTTTATCTAAGTAGTCAAGTCGGGTGTGAAATCGGATTTTCAAGCGCGAGAAAAATGTATGTGCGCATTGGTCGGGGAGTTTCAGGGCAGATGATAATGGATGGTGTAAGTACAACCGCTGTTCCGGATGATAGTAATTGGCATGAATACTTAGTTACTTATGATCAATCATTAGCAAGTGCAAATTGCAATATGTATTGTGACGGCGTATCATTAGGAACTGCATCAAAATCTGCATATACCCCATCAACCGCCAATGCTACAAATGCTGCAAGGATAGGTATGTCATTGGATGGAACATCATATTTTAATGGATATCTTGATGAATTTTTAGTAGTTAAAGACTTGATTTTAGATTCTGCAATTACTACGAGGAGAATTTATGTTTAAAAAACACATTTACGTAACATCAACCGGAGATTACCGGGAGAAGAACGATGGAACAAATTATTATGTGATCTGGGAGATTGCAAATAATAGAGCCATAGATACTGATAACTATCGGCCATATCTCGATTGGATCGCAGCAGGTAACACACCTGAAGTCGTTGATATTACTCCCGATCCACCAATAATAGACACAAATCCAACAACTGAAGAACGACTGACTGCAGTTGAACAATATTTAGTAGAACAACTTCTAGGGTGAAATGATGAGTATTACATCTTACTCTGATCTCTCATCTGTTGGTAAAATTGTTTTCACAAGATTTAAATTATTAACAGTTTCCAAAGATGAAATCGCAAAACTACTGAACACTGGTAAAATTACACAAGAAGAATACAACTTTATTATAGGTAATTAATTATGAAAATTGAACGACATCTTCAAAGAGAAGAACTAATTGAAATTATAGAAAAACTAGAAAAAAGAATTACTGCACTTGAACAGTATATTGTAGAGAGGGAGTTATAAAATGACTATTACTTCTTATGATGATTTATCTTCACTTGGTAAAATTGTTTATGTAAGATACTGTGCAGGAACAATTACAGCAGCGCAGGTTCAGACTCTTGTAAATAATGGTAAAATTACACAAGAAGAAGCAGATTGGATTCTTGCTAACTGCCCCGCATAAACTTTAAACATTTCTATTTTTTGACAAACATTTAAATATATTAACGTTTAATATTTAAATAGTTTTTATGCAGACTATTCGTATTAGGCGTGGTGATACAACTCCACTAGAATATACAATTTTAGATCTTGATTTTATTGAAAATCAACCAACTGCTAGAGATCTTACAAATTGTCTTGTAAATTTTTATCTAATTGCTGATGAATCTACTGATTATATTGTAAATGGAGAATCTTGTGAAATTACAGATGCTACCCACGGTATAATCCAATTTAACTTTCCAACTGTAAATGGGTTTGAAACTGCTACAACTGGAATGTATAAAGCAGCATTTAAAGTAACTGACGGAACAGGAACCAAAAAATACCCATATGAAACTCAATGGATTCACATTTATGATGATGTAGGGGAGGGGACATAGAGAATGGATCTAAAGGTAAGTGATGAAGAAATTAAAGAGATGTATAAAAGAAATAGAGATATCTTACCAAAGGAAACTTTAACCATGTCTGATATAAGTCGCGCTAGATACCTAGAAGCCATTCTTATGCTCGAATATCTTTTTGGAGAGTCACTTAATTCATGTTAAAAGTTTTAGTTCTTGGTGATTGGCACATAGGGAGTAATGTTGGATTGATGCTTCCTGAATATACCGATCCTTACTCCGGTATTACAATCCGTGCTAATCAGATTCAAACATTCCTATTTGAAAAGTTCTGTCAGATGCTTAATTCTATTGGTGAAATAGACATTCTTATCCTAAATGGGGATATCATCGAAGGTCCAAACAAAGCAGAACAAGGACTTGGTGTATGGACTACTGATATTCATGCACAAGCAACATGCGCGGCTGCCCTTGTTGATATGATTCCCTGTAAAAAGATCTATTGTACACAGGGGTCAACTTATCATACCGGTAATCCAACTGGAGATAAAATTGTATCAGATCTCGTTGGTGCTGATTGGATCGGAGATTGGCAATTCATTAAAATCAATAATACAATAACAATATATCTTAAACACTATGGAGATTTCGCAAGCCTTCCTTATACAAGATGCACTGCACAACGCAAACAAGCATTTATTGCAAAAGCACAAGGAACCGATGTAGATATCTTCATCAACTCACATACTCACCATTTCTACGCATCTCTGGATTCAAATGACACATCAATATCAGTTCCGTGTTGGAAAGGCATTGACGGCTACATTGGAAAAAGAACAATCGAACAACCTGACAATGGCTACGTAATCCTTAATATCGACAATTCAGATTACACCTGGAATTATAACATTTTTAAAATACCATTCCAACTATATAATAAAACAATAGAAATCAATGAAAAAGATATAAAAAAGATGGTCAGAAATTAAATGGAATTAAAAATATCAGATGAAGATATAAAAAATCTTTATAATTACTATGTAGATAAATATCATTTTTATAAATTAAACCCACAATTTTCACATTCAGAAGAAGATGTATCAACAAGTTTCGAAGCAATTATAATTTTAGAATATTTATTTGAAAAGTCCAATTTAATAGAATAAGCACATTTAACAATATTTTAAAATTAAATCATTATTTTATACTTTTTCAACGCCTTCATTAATCAACTTAACACTATTAATTCTTTTTAATAATTCAAATTTAGAATCTAATCGTTTAATTTCTTTTAATAACCCTACATATTTTTCTTGTATCTTTTCAATATCATAATTATACATGATTATTATCTTATCTAATTTTAGAATTAAATCTCTTAATCTACGTTTGTTTTTATTAAGTTTATATTCTTCTAATGTGGCGTCCATTAATCGTTTTAAATTATCACGGAGTTCTTTTTTAAATTCAAGATCTTGTATTTCAATGTCAAGTCGTTTAATCTTTTCCTTAATTGTAGCAGCCTTAAAAAATGCAGCAGCATCAACATCCATTTCAGTTATATATAATTCTAAAAAATCACCAACAATAGAAGTAGGTGGTATTCCCATATCTTTCAATTTATTATATGTAGATTCCTTAATAGTTGCTGAAATGGTCTTTTTACCAACACCTGCCATAAAATCATATCACCTATTCACATTGCTAAAGTAACTACATTATTTTTAATATTCACATATCCATAATTTTTCATATCTAATAAAATTTTATGAATTTGTGATGCAGATAGACCCATATCAGATCCAACAGTATTGAGTGTAATTCTCTGTATACTAATTGAAGATTCTGTTTTTATTCCATTTTCTTCAATCAATGATATGATCTGTTGGATTTCAGGACCTTGCATTACACGTTTTCTCCACTTGTGTTCCATTATTAATATATTCTTAATATTAGTATCTACATCAACAATCATATGTTCACTACCGCCCCATTTAGCAATATAATAACCAATTGCCATCTTTTTATACAATTCTATAATATAATTATCCGCATCGAGATCGTATTCTAGAAAATCATAAAATGCTTCAGAAAATCTAACAGTTTTAATGAGGCTAATTGTAGATAGCCAAAGTTTCATGCGCGTATTTAAATCGGTCAAATGTTCCCTATCAATTCTTACATTATCACTATATCTAGATGCTTTTCTATATCTGCGCTGTGAATCTTTAGTTGGAATATTTAAAATAATACATAGACGCCTACCTAATCCACCAGACATATCACACTTAACTGGTTGAATACCACACCACAGTGTAAAGTTAGTCTCATATTCATATTCACCATTAGCCATTGCATTTACAACTCTACCACTATCTAATGCCGCCAACAGCGTTTCCTGATTAACACCATACTGTGATGTCATAGCCCGCATTAAGTCACTAAACTCATCAATCAATATAATAGAGTTTTTATGAGTTTCGGCAACCCCGTGTTTTATAATTGGATTTTCGGGATCTTCTGGATTACTGGCAACTGTTCCAACTAAACCGGCATCAGTCATCTTTTGTTCAAACTTCATATTGTATTGAAGTCGTTGAAAAATACCACTTACCTGATCACTCATCTGCTCCAAAAAATAAGTTTTACCACAACCTGGAGGTCCCATTGCAATCACAGGAACACGCATACTTTTGATAAGTCCGCCATGTGTAAATGAAGCGGCCTCCTTATTATGAATATTAAATGCATGACAAGCATAACTTATGATATAAAACGGACCATAAATATCTGCATCCTGAACATTTCTGGACCTTAATTCGTTGATAACGTAGTCATATATTAATTTATTCACCTCCCTCATACCTACGAAGAATATATAACAAAACCAACAAATCAAAGTAACAATTTAAACATATTAATTGAATAACAAAACTCAAATTTCATATTTTGGATATTATAATTTGCATTGTCAATATTTAAATATATCCCACAGTAACACTAATATAAAATAAGTAATACAACAATAATATAATGTATCAAGAAAATAACTGTTCTTTGCGAACGCCGTGAGCCACCATCATAACAAAAAGAAAGAAAGAAAAGAAAAAGAAGTCTTCCTCTTTGTTGAGAGTCGGTACTAAATTTTATGATCTATCTGTATATAAAGATTGTGTTAGAAAAGAAAATAAAAGAGTAAGATTTCTAATTCACTCGCCAAAGGAAATTAGAATACTATATTAAACTTAAAACTATTTAAATCTATTCCCATCCATTATGGAGAATGTTTACTATACTTTCTGCTTTTACTTTTCCAATTCCTTTAACTTTCATGAAATCTTTCTTATCTAACGAGGATAGATATTTTAATGAAGTTCCATAGGTTTCTTTAATATCAAACCATGTATTTTTTGGAATGTTTAATAATCGCGCAAATAGCATGTTTTCATCTCTGGCTGCCGGATAATTTAATATATCTTCCTCCTCGATTTTTTGAATTACCCTTACCATTTCTTTTAGTCCGTGCTTCTCATTAGAGCAACACAGAACCCTTATATTGTCACGAACAATTAAAGATGCTATTGCACCATGTAACATATCTTCACTTACTTTAAAATGCAGTTTACGCATCTTATAAATGAATTCATCAATAGATCCCACAACAAGAAACATAACAATCTTGTCACATTGATGAGTTGTCAATCTAGATACCTGTGATCTAAATCTACCATCGTGTAGTGAAGACCATAAATCATCAATAGATTTTCTTTCTATAAGAACATGATCACTTGAAAAATCACCCTCAATCAATGTTTTAAATTCAAATTTTATATCTTTAAATTGTTTTGGCAGCCATGTTCGCAGCCACTGTGGTTCTCTTACATCTATTGCTATTTCAAGTGTCAATATATAACACCACTTTTAAAAAATATGTAAAGTGATTGTATGCTTTTTATAATAGTTACTATTTCAAGTGTTATTATTTCATCTCCAAAAATTTAGTATAGTTTAATTTATTTAACATGTTCAATATAATTTACAACCTCTCATATTTCCGTAGTTCCCATGTATAGTAGATAAATAGATCCATCTGTCCAATTGTTCATCCAAGGCATCCACATATCATTTTCAATTAAATATTTAATCCATTCAGAATATAAGTAATTAATATTTTCAGGTTTTATTTTAACGCCGGTTTCAAGTTCATATGTAGATGGTAAAAGAGACGGTTCTGTATCTTCAATAAGTTGATTAATAACAGTAGAGAATGTATATCTCTCTATACCATTGATCATTGATATTACTGCTATGTAAACTTTTTTAGGTTGTTCCATTTATTAATTCCTCTCTGTGTTTTTTAAATTGCTCAAGTGCCAATTTTAAACTATCACAAGATTCAGGATAAAGTTCAATGAATTTTTTAGTTTCTTCAATTATACTATCAATTTCTTCAATATATTCTTCATTCATAAATAATCCTTATATAATGGTTTTATTTCGTAAATGTATTCACCATATTCACTTGGTTTTTGAGATAGATACATGTCAAGTTCATCACGCGTAATTCTTATATTAAAAATTTGAGGCTGTTCTTCGGGATTTTCAGAAAATGGTCTTACAATAAATACATCATAGAGAGATTGTTTAATTGACTGTAATTCTCCTCTAGTCGCTTCTCTCATGTTCTCAAAATCAATTTCAAATGGATAATTAAATTTATTATCGGATTCTAATTTTATATCTTGTGTTTTTGTAGAAGCGACAATATATTTCTCCATACTATCCATTCGTTGTTCAAGAGAACCAATATGCCTAGATAAATCGATAATTGAAGATTGAGTATCCATCTGACAAGATTATAAAAATTAAACAGTATTTAAATAAAATGATTTACTTTTAAATAAATTATTCCATTTCATCTGTTATTTTTTCATATTCTTCAACATTTAAATTCCTACAACATTGAATTGGCTTTTCATAAAGATACTTTTGAATAACATCATCTTGAACAAGATATGATTCTAAACAATATGGATAACCTTCATCATTATCAATACAAAGAATACAACCTTTACATGATCGCAGATATCTGGGGATGGTTTCTGATATAGATTCATTGATTGCCATTTATGCTTCCTTTTCGTTTTTATATTCAATAACTTTATTCATTAAAACGGTTTCGTAATGTTTATACAATTTAATAGGATCAATTTCAATATACTCAATATTTGGTCTAATTATAATTGATTTAATACCAGCATTTATAATTAATTTTATACATGTAAAACATGGAGACGGTATAATTGGAGCATCATTGCGCTCACCGTATAAAAACATGATACAATCTTTAGCACGAGTTCCTGCTTGTATGAGTGCATTTTGTTCTGCGTGTGAACACGTACAATAACTATCCATACCTATCCATTCTTTCATATCTTGTTGAAAATGATCATATCCAAGTTCTCTTTTAATACACCATCCTCTATCAGTGCAATGTTCCATACCTCTAGGAGAACCATTCCTTCCAGTAGTAATAAACCCTGTATCAGGATCTATAATCACAGCACCATAATGAGTAGATAAACAAGTAGAAAAACTAGCAGTAAGTTTTGCTTGTTCTATACCATATAAATATAATCTATTCATATTATATAGTTATATTTAATAGTATAAATATATAATCCAAAAATTTAAGATATAAAAGAAAGATTAAAAATAAAATTAATTTATATTAACGGATTATCATATATTATATCTTCTATTTCTTCCTTACCTCCACAAAAATTTATGAACCATTTATCATTTTCTTTAAATGTAGAATATATAATATTTTCATTATAGAAAATATCTTTATCTTTTAATTTAAACCACATTTTATTCTTCCTTTCCAAATCTTTTTTCTTCCATTTCTTTACGTTTACGTTTGAAAATGTCTTGTGGATTTTCTACTTTTTTATTTTCTTCACTAAAATTAATTGGCTCTCCACGTTTTATAAAATTATCTGGATAAAATCTCGGCGATGTTCTAATTGGGAAGTTTGAACTTGGTTGTGAGTATGCTGCTAAAAATCTAATCAAATGCCCAATGTAACAGAACCAAACAGGATCGTTTGTATATTTAACAATCATCCATTTCAATAGATTTATAAATGCTTTATGATCTATTTCACCAGGACCATCTCTATTTGGATCATAAAATTCCATCTGATGAACTTCATGTATTAAAACAAGAACATCTGGTGTTTGAAAAAACTTTGCCAATGTATCCGGATCTTCCCATGCTTTCTCAAGTTCAACAAATAGATTCGCTCCAAATTGAATAGACGCAAGATATTTAGTCACAGGATCAATAACAACTTTAGATGGTTCACAATCGGGTTTACAAAATTCTTGTTCCTCATTTAAAGGTTCAAATAGTGAGTTGCATCTAGGACACCTTTTAACTACCATTTAATAATCATCTCCATTGAAACTATTTTTCATAAATTTTCTATAAAATTGAATCGCATCAATTAATTCATTATCTGTAACATGAAGATAGCATTTATGTTTTTTAGAAGCAATCAATTCTTTATCTTCTTCATCTAATTCCTGATGCATTTCCATTATTTCAAATTCTTCAAGTTCTGATTCTCGTAATGAGTATGGATCTTCATTTTCACAATCTATAATTCCAATTTCACATCCATATTCACTACAAAACTTGCAACATAAATCAGGATCTGTATTATAAACGCCACATGGTTTATTAAAATATGCAATTGACATTTAATACTCATCTCTATTAAAATAAGTATAAAACTTTCCTTTTCTCTCATTCATTTAATAATTACCTCCATGAAGCATGTTGCATTCCATTCCTCTTCCATATGGAAACCAGAATTCAGGATTATATCGTTTATCAAATGCCCAATTCTGTTTATTTAAATTAATGAATAGAAATACATGATTGATAGACTTCTTATAGAATGGATCAGTTTTATATTTATTTTCTATGAATCTAAATCCCCAATCTATCCACCCTCTACTACGTTCTCTATAGTCAGATTCATTCCACCATCCATGTGTATCAATAATAGAATTTAGATAATTACCATTAATATCTGTAAATTTAGTAGAATGTTGTGCAATTAAATATGATATAATTCCACCAATACGTTCAAAATATGCAGAATCAACTCTATATAATGCTACAAGAAAATCTAATGCTCTATCTTTAATTCTCTTTTCAATAAACCCAGGTTTATAAGAATTAAATGCATTGTTATAATCTTCAACTAATCTAATAATAAATTGTTCATTTGGAACAGGAATTTCTCCGGGTTCAGTAGTTCTTGCAAGTTTTCCATTAAAAGAAAGTTCGGAAAATATCTTAAGTAGTGATCCTTTTGCTTCTGGATCGTTATCAACCATTGTTCTTAATTTATCTTTATCCTGAATATGAAAAATATTAGGTTCATAATCTTTAGTTCCATCAGGTTTAAAAAGAGGTGCCCATGTGCCAGGTATTTGCATTTATATACTATTAAACTTAAAACTATATAAATATATCGAATAATTTATAAGTAAAGGAGAAAGACAATATTTTAATTAAACCTTAAAAATAAAAAATAACCAATCATTTCATAAAACTTCTAATTCTCTTTATTACCCCTTCAAAATCTTCTATACGATTTTTTAAAACAAGATTAAATTCTCCATCTGTATAATTATAATACTGTTCACAACTATTTCCATAATATCTAGTTTTTAGAATTTTAACAACTATATCTAAACTAGTTCTTAATAAAATTGAATCTACTAAATCTTCTCTTTTAGAAATGTAGTTTACTATTTCATCATCAGATTCAAAAATGATTTGCATTAATATATAATGGTAATTTAAAATATAAATAACTATCTCAAAAATAGAAAAATGAAGTGTAAAATCAATTATTCAACAACTATACTATAAATATAACCAAATAAAATTATTTCATTGGTTTCTTTGGAACTTTGGGCATAGATTTCTTTGCTTTAGAAGTTCCTTTTGACTTACCAGAACCTGATCCACATGCCATAAAATAAAAAAGAATTAATCAGTATAAAAAGATAGAGGTAAAGATAATAGATCTAATTATGATTTCTTTTTAGATTTAGTAACCCTGCCAATCATAGATTTATTGCCTCGTGTTTTTCTTTCTTTTTGTTCTTCTTTTTTACTTTCGTTGCTTTCTTTTTTATATGACATAATAATAACCTAAATAATGTTCTTACTTTATATAATACTTATCCATTACTTCATCTGGTTTACTTCTTAATATTTCATAAACTTCTTCTAAATCTACATTATAGTAGTGTCTAATCTGATTTAGAATCATTACAACATCTGCAAATTCTTCAGTGATGCGTTTATTTGTAGGAACAAAACCTCCATTAAATCTAACAATTTCACCAGTTAGTTCACCAGTTTCTTCAGCAAGTTTATGAACCTGATTATGAATTCCAAAGTGTTTAATAATTTTATCTAACTTTTCAGAATATGATACTGGAAATTCTGTAGATTTTAATTCAAATAGATATCTTTCTAATAGCGTTTTTAAAGTCTCTATATCTTCTTTAATAAGATCTGGATACTCTCTCATTAATTCAGATGCATACTTTTCATATTCTTCATATCTATCATAATGTGGAACTTTTGTGTTATAATGATATAAAATCCACCTATGTAAATCACACTCTCTTTTAATAAAATTATATAGCCCTCTCATTGTTTTATATAATTCAAAATCTTTTTCGTTTTGCAATACTTTAATATAGTTTAAATTAGTTTCAGTTTTAACTATTTCATTTTTATAATAATGCTCTATTGAAGATTCGTCAGTTTCTTTATCTTCTAATTCAATTGCAAAAATTTCCATAATAAATGATAAATCACACATATTAAACCTTAAAAATTTTAAATAATTTTATTCTCTTTTTCATCTGAAAATATAGATTCATAATCATATTCAGATATATCTAATACTGATGGATAATTATTAGATTTTAATAACTTTCCAAGATAATCTTCATCAATAAAACAAATTGACATTTATTCTCTTCTAAATCCTTCAAAATGATAACTATACAGATCACGAATTACGTATTCAAAAGATGTATCATTTTTATCTGCAATCTTGTTGAGATCATCGTAAATGATTTCAATGGCGGTTCTATATTCTGGTTTGTATTTATACATTTTCGACCACCTATGCAATGACTAATTTAGTTTACAAGTATTTATATTAAACGATTAAAAAGTTCAAGAAATTGGATTATTATGATGTTTCTTTATATTCTCTGTTATTTCATCAATTTCTTTTTGAAATTCTTTATCATTATGAATTTTGTTAAGACACACCTTAAAGTCTTTTGCTCTTTTTATTCTATTATCTTTAATCATATTCTGCATAGCAGTAGCAATATTATTAACAAATCGTTCTCTCATTGTATTATATAAATCTGGAACTTCAACAATACTTTTTACATACTCATCAAAATATCTCATCTCAACGTGGGTTAATTCATGAAATAGTGTTTGCTCTGGAGATTCCCAATCATTATATTTAGAATCTACATTTAAATATATATTAGCAAGTTCAATATAATCTTTATAAATTGTAACACCATGACAATCATCTCTACCTACTAAATCATACATTTCATTTTTATTTAGAAATGTTAATTCAACTTTCCAATTCCCAATGGGTGCAATTTCAATAAATTTATTAAAAAGGAATGTAATATATTCTTTATCATAAGGTTTAGTGTTCATAATTTTATAACAACCTTTTATTATCTCTTTTAAAATAATCTTTCTATCTTACCATCTACATTGCTATAGTAAACGTGTTTAATACCGCATTGTAATATCATGGATAGACAGTGTTCACATGGTTTACTATTACAAAGTTTATTCTTACCCGTTCTAATCACCAATAGATTTGAGCCTTTAAGATCTTCAGGATTACATTTTAATATAGCATCTGATTCAGCATGAAGTAATAGATTCTTATATCCATACTTTTTTAATCCAGGTCTATAATGTGGAATATTTCTACCTACAGACAAGACCTTTCCATTTTTATCATAAATTATAGCACCATGTTTAAACCTAGAAAGTTTCATATCAAGTGCTGCTTTAATCGCAATAAATTGATGATTAGTAGTGGGATACATAATATATTATCTATTAATTTCTTTCATAAGTTGGGAATTATACACAGTGTCATAATTCAAACCATCAAATAATTCATATGTGGCACTGCAAGATTTACATTTATAATAATTTGTATTTGATTTTGAAATATTTAATAGATATACTTCATCTTTATTACAACATTTACATATCATTTTAACAACTATTAATTTCTTTATTTCTCTTTTCACACAATTCATGAGGTTTAAAATCAATACTGTTTAATATCTTTTCAAGCATAATATCAATCTCATACCAATCTGGTCCCTTTTTACCATTCCAATATAACGATTCTACATTTTTATCATCTATACTTATTACCCCTCCAATTTTCCTAGTATCATTGCCAAATCTTATTTTACGCATTTCACAGTTTTCATTTATATGACAAAATTTAATATTCCTTTCAATGAGCCATTCTTCTGCCATTTTTTGCGCTTCATCACATCTGCAAGTATTGATTATAATACAATGTCCCATATCATAATACTTGTTAATTATTTCACGCGCACCAATTCTAATCTCATCAATTTCGGGATACGTAAGATCTGAATTAGTAATCGTATTATCGAAGTCTATAACGATGATCATAAATTAAACCAAATTGTTGTAAAGCCCAATAATCGATGTAATCAAGTAAATGAAAAACATAATCATTGCATTTGTTTGTTTTGTGTTTCCAAAATGATAACACCAAATTACATTTGAAATAATCCAAATAATATAACCCACTTCTCTTATAAATCGTTCATTACTTGCTACAAGAAATCCACCACCTACCGATAATACAGTAGAATAAGTTGTAATGTCAAGTAGTTTATTTTTCAACCAATACCTAATTGAACAATCCATCAATATAGTATTGGATAAGAAAGATGATAAATGTATGGGAATATAAAATAAAAAATAGAAAATATTATGATTTGTTAGATGGTAATGATGTTACCATTGGAAGACCATTTGAACCAGTTGGAATATACATCATAGCATCACTGTGGTGATTCTTAAGCATATCAACAGTATACCATTCAATATATGCAGGTGTAATAGAATTACTGATGATACGATTTGCTTCTGCAATACCATTAGCCTCTGCAATTTTACGATTTGCTTCAGCCTGTTCCTTTTGAACTTCAAACTGCTTCTTCTGGATCTCCTGTTCCATCTGCTGTTTCTGTTCAATTGCAGTTTTTACAGATGCCGGTGGTTCTGCTGAACGAAGTAGAACATCTTCAATTATAATTCCGCGTGGTTTAAGATCTACAGAAAGACGTTTTTCAATTTCTTCACTCAAGTTAGTTCTGCCTGAACTATAGAGTGTTTTAGTATCATAAGTAGCAAATGCATCTCTGATTACAGAACGAATCGTAGGATCGACTACAGTTTCTTTATATTCAGTTCCCATTGTTTTGTAAATGGATATAATTGATGCTGGATCTATTCTATAGTTAATCGATGCATCAGTAGCAATAGTAAGTGCATCTGATGTTAGAACATTCGCCTGTTGTGTATCTACTTGAGTTTTTGCGTTAAAAATAACAATATCTGTAATCGGTAATACAAAATTAATTCCAGAATATTTAACATTATTATCTAAATTACCAAGAGTAACTGCCACTCCAACTTCTCCTGGATTAATAACAATAACACACGAACTAACAATTAAAAATAATCCTACAATTAATAATATGCCACTGATTATTTTACCAATGAAACTATCATCATAATCTGAAGATGGCTTCTTTAGTAGTCCCATTAGTCCAATAATTCCTAATACTAGTCCTATAATAAAGAACAATAACATAGTCTATACCTAGTCTTACGACCAATTACATATTAAACTTATAAGATGATAAAGATATTGGAAGAATAAAAGAGAAAAAAATAAATTTAAAGATCCACTAATCAACAATAACATTTATATACTTTAAGATCATATAATTTAGTGTAGACCTAGCAAAGAGGATCTTTCTTTTTCCTTTTTGTTATGAGGTTTTAGTAATTCTTCTAGATCCTGTAAAAATAGATTATTGTTTGATATTAGTCTCTAAATTGCCATGAGACTGTTACATTAGTGCCTGATAGATAGTCTTCGCAATATTCAGCGGTTTCATCAGGTTCATATCCTTTACATGAGAATATGTCAATAAATGCGCGATTATCAACCTCGCTAAAGTGCATTGTTATTGACGATGTTTCTATAAGTTGCATTACACTGTAGCCAACTAAACTGCCACTGCCGAATCTTTCTATGACAGGCTCACCGTGTCTTTTCATATCAATGTAATCTATCAGATCAAATAGAAATTGTTTAATAAATGAACCGTTTCTTATCTTATCAGAATCACAATTGTGAACAGTTATTGCAGATGATAAACCCCAATGTCCTTCACTTTTAAACTCATCAGAAATCATAATATAAATTAATGAATATATTATTTAAAATTAATGTTAATGAAGAAAAAGAAATAAATTATATATTATGTTCTATATCACGAGCATTTACTGTAGCCGCATGATTTGCAAGTCCGACAGCCTTCGATGAATTCAAGTCTCCCACCAGTTTTAGTTACGGGGTCCCAACATTCAGGACACGGGGTTCCTTTAAATCCATCAGAAGAAGGTTCAACTTTAACATCATCTTTTTTATTTTCAATAATATCTTCTTTTGCTGGTTCTATCTCATCTGGATAAAGTTCAAGAATTACCTTTGCAATAATATCAGCACAAGATTTACCATCAACATCTTTTTTGCCTCTACACGCTGGACATAAAATTCCACTGCAAATTCTAGTAATTTCCCACCTTGGTATACCAAATCTGCGCATTGAACCAATTAATTCAGCAACAGTTTGGGTCATAGCATCACACCCACCTTTATTTATTAGGAATAGTGAGTGTAAATCTCCAAATGCTTCTGCAGGAATAACATAAAGTTTTCCACATCCCGTTTTGCGCTTGTTTACAGTAGCATTCATTGTGCGCGGAGTTTTTGGAACAATCCTGCCATTTGCAGTAACAAGTTTATATTTTACTGGATTACTTATTTCTTTTGTTTCTTTATCAAAGTTTTCGGGTTTACTAGAGTTTGTTTCTAAAACTACATCATCTCGTGATCCTTCTCTATAAATTGTTAATCCTTTACAACCAAGTTCCCATGCACATTTAATAAGTTCTCCAATTTCTGTTTCTGTCGTTGATTCAGGACAATTTATTGTTTTGCTAATTGCTTGATCGACATGTTTCTGAATAACTGCCTGCATCCGAACGTGATCCATTGGAGAGATATCTTTAGCGGTGACGAAATTATCAAAAGCATATTCGTATGGACTTCCCTTTATAGTTCCATGTTCCAATACATAATCTTCGATTGATGTATCTATTAGTATATTCTCCCGGAGCATGTTTTCTATTTCCTCAAACATAGGATGTAACATATTATATGTCTTCTTTTCACCATCTACCCACGTTGATCTATTATAAACATACCCAAAGTTGGGCTCTATTCCACTAGATACTCCAGCAAATAGACTTATGCTTCCTGTAGGGGCAATTGATAGTAATGCTGCATTATATAACTTACCACCAATAATTTCAGATTCTTGTTCTGCAATATCCCGCATTTCTTTGAATAGCATATCTGCAAAATCAAGTGAGCCTTGACATCCATAGGTCATATTTAGTGCAATTAAAAGATCTGCAAATCCCATAACGCCTAGCCCAATCTTCCGTGTGCGCTTCGTTGCATCTTCAATCTGTGGGAGTGGATACTTGTTTTTATCAATCATATCGTTAAGGAATCTAACGCCGAGTTTTACAAGTGAGCGAAATTTGTCCCAATTAAACGATTCACCATCAGTATCATAGCATTTCATTAGATTTATTGATGCAAGGTTGCACGATTCCCATGCAAAAAGCCTAGTTTCTGCGCATGGGTTTGTATGTTCGAGTTTTCCTAAATCTGGGCGTTTGTTATCCCTTTCTGCAGTATCGGAGAATATAATCCCCGGCTCTCCATTTTTCCAATTACCTTTCACAATTAAATTCCATATCTCTCCTACAGTAGTATCAGGAATTTCAGAATTTGTAGATTTTATCCATATTTTATCAAACTCTTCATTTTTAATATGATTCATAAAGGTATCAGTAATGTTAACACTTATGTTGAAATTTGATAATACACCTTCTTCTGATTTACATGTAATAAATTCTTTAATATCAGAATGAGCAATATCAAGAGAGCCTAGATTTGCACCCCTACGTTTTCCACCCTGCTTAATCGTTTCGGTTGCCTGATTAAATGCATACATGAAAGATACAGGTCCGGATGCCATATGACCAGTTCCTTTAACATTTGATCCCTTTCCGCGGACTTTAGAAAAATTAATTCCAGTTCCTCCACCTGATTTATGAATTAGAGCGCATGCCTTTACTCCATCAAAAATAGAATCTATTGAGTCATCTATATTAATTGAAAAACATGCACTTAATTGTGGATTATTAGTTCCAGCATTCATAAGACATGGAGAATTGGGGATAATTTCCAGATCGTTAATTGCATGAAAATATTCTACAAAATTCTTATCAGTTGTCGCTAAAAATTTTGATACTCTGGTTGCAATATCTTCCCATGAACTTTCTCCAGGTTGATAATAACGCTTTTTTAAAATAGATTCAACAATAGGATCTGATTGCATAGAACATATATGTTTATTTTTTACATATTTAAATATATCATAAATTAAAAACAAATATAGCGCGCATGAAACAAGTATAATTCCGAAAAACTCATAACAAAGAAAAAGAAAGAAGAAAAACTTTCCCTGTTATTCCCATAAAGTTAATGGGTGTGTAAAGCCGGTACTAAATTTTATGATCTATCTGTATATAAAGGTAACGGTTTTAAAGATCATTTTCATCTCGTATTCCAATAAATGTTGGGAATCTTGGAAGATCTTTTTTACCAGATGGTTGATATTTATATTTAACAAGTTTTCCAATGTAATTATTTTTATTATTCCAGATTTCCTTGCGCGTATTTAAATCAAAACCGGAACCAAGTGAAAATTCAATTCTAGTTTTAATATCTCTCACTTTTAAAGATCCAAGCATTTCCATTGGAATCATGTTTTCTTTACAAGTTGAACGATCTGTATAACCTAATGCATCGGTTAGTTTTTCATTGTTATTATGCATTAATTCTTCAAAATCTATTATTTCTGCTTCAGAATCTTCAAACCTTTTTATTTTAAGAAGATATCCTTCTTTTACCGTAGATCGCCCAAATTTATATGGGGAATCTATCGCGCGAATACATATGCCTTCATAACCAAGATTAATGCACCTTTGCTCATATTTTTGTAATTCATCAAAATCTGATATACAATATGGTTCTACTATAGATATAAATTCTTTATTGTTTCTTAATTTAAATACACAAAACCATTCTTTTAAAAAATTAATTCTATCTTCATATAGCAAATTATAATTATTAAAGGTTATAGCATCAAATATATGATATGTAAAGATAGGTGTTCCAGTTTTTCTCATTACAGATGATGATGTAGTATTAAAGTTACCACATATAATTTCGCCATCAAATATTATTCTAGAGTTTCCATAATAGTCATTTCCGATAGTATTTATTAATAATTCTCTAATATAATTGTTTGGAATGTCTTTTAAATTGCGTGAAATGCATTTTCCATTTTTTATAATACATCGTATACCATCTAGTTTTGGGGTTGCTAAAACAGGGTATTTTATTTTACTAATATCTGCATTACACGCAAGCATTGGTTTAAATTGAATGGACATAATAAAAATAATTCCAACTCATTCTTCATTTAATACAATACTATCTTCTTCATCACAAATTTCCCATGGGTTTATGATAGTTGCAACTTTCCACGCGCATTCATAATGATTATTTCCTTTAATGATAAAATATCTACAATTATAACATGTCATAATAATATTACCTTGTTTTAATTAGATTCTAAAATATTCTCACTAGTCTCTCTTATTTTTTCATATCTTTGATTAGCATTTCTTGAGTATACGTGTCTCTGTTTAGATTACGCGCATATATAATTCGCATTAGTTTCTGTTTCATATCATAATCTATATTTTTTGATTTATATAGTTTATAATATTTAAACTCTGTTTTACAATAAATGTAATTATCTTCATCATATATACATATAATATCTTTAATCTTTACAAATTTATCTTCAGTTTCCAATGTTTCAATAACCATGCACATATGATCTCATATTAATTAGTTTAACAGTTAAAATACTATTCGAATTTTAATAATTTTATTTATTCTTTTTCTATTCTTGGAGTAACTATAGATTCAAATTCAATTCCTTCTTTTTTAAATTTAAATTGCATTGGAAAGTCTGTTCCCATACCAACAGCAATAGTATCGAATTCATTATAATAATATAATACATTATCTATTAAATCTACACTAAATGCACTCATTACATTATCTGAATCTATTTCCATTGGAAATTCATATTCATGATAATCATTTAAATCTTTATTATATACTTTTAATTTTTTATTTTCTATTTCAAATATAATATAATTACTTGCATCTTTTGTTTTTTTCACAAGTTCTAAAACTTCTGAATATAATGCTTTAATATAATCTTTTTCAATTACAAAATTTGCAGGAAACTCTAATGCTTTGTTTAGTGTTGTCGTTTTAACTTGTGGATCTGCTAGCGTATTTAGTTTATGTTTTCCATTTTTAGTTTTATATACTAATAGATTTCCATCTATAAAGAATGTAAAATCATTTTCATATGTTTTAATTAATTTTACAGTATCTACTTTAACTACACCTTTATTTACAGGAGTTACATGCAATTTACATTTTAAAAATTCTGTATTTCCTGTATCTATAAGTGAATACCATACACAATCATCTACGATGTTTAATTCAAGACCCTTTGTTGTAAATTGCATAGGCCAATCAAAAAACATCTTAATGTGCTCTTTTGGAATAGTAAATAATTCAATCATAATCTATAGTTTATTGTTGTTTCATCCATTTTATTTTCTCTTCTAGGTAATCAAGTAAATCATTATAAAATTCATATAAAATATATAATGATTCAATCTTTTCATTATTTGTTAGATATTCATCATTTAATGTTTTTTCTACTTCAGTTTCAAATAAGCGTTTATAACTTTCTTGAACTTCAGCAATATCTCTATGTTGATTCATATGTATTAGGGAGATTTAGAAGATGGTGTTAGAGTGAGAACCCAACGAAGTGCCATATCATATCCCATAGCGTAATCACTTCCATTATCTCCAACTCGGTCTTCAATATTCTCCCGTAACCATTCCGGGAACACGCGGGAATTCCACGCAGCGACGGCTTCTTCTTTTATATCAAAAACATGATCAAACCCCAACCCACATGTATTGCAATACACCTCATACCCGATTGCAATTTCAGCCGTATAAATAACATTTATATCATTTGAATTGCACATGGGGCATTCTAAAAGTTCATCTTCATTCATTTATTTTCTCCTATACAGACTTCGAATTGCCTTTCTAGTTTCTTTTTCTTGTGTTGATATCGATGTTTCTTCTACTATCTTTATAGATTTCAGAGAATTCACTATACCATTAAAAAGATGTTCGGGTGTAACGCCATGCAGCATTAGTGCAGTTATTATATTTTCATAATCAGAATCTGATATTATTCCGTAAAATTCATTCATTTAGTTTCACCTTTTTGTTTTCTTTCTTCCATTCTTTATACAGTTGTTTATAATAATTAATATCAAATCTAATTGAATCGAATCTTGGATGTTTAATTTCTTCTTTAATAAATAATGAGTCAACTATATTTTGATTGAATATTGTCTTTGTGAATATTTTGCGTTTTTCTTCATTAGATAGTGTTTCAGTTACATTTTCAAATTCACCACATGCGCGTAGTAAACACTCTTCCTGATCAACCCAATGTTCACATTTACAATATTCAAGTGAGTGATAAAGTGCTCCGGTTATAATTTCACCACACGATTTACATTTATAAAATTGGATAGGTTCACCCGATTTATATTTGAATAATAGTTCTTCGCTTTCATCTTTCATACTATTATGTTAGTTTTGAAAGATAATAATAGTTTCTCTAATGAATATTAAAAATAAAAAGGAGTGATGAGATTGGTGGAGAGATGTCAAGTCAGAGATTTGGAGAGACAAACTAACTAACAATTTATATTTACACAGTGGGAGAGATATACACTGTGCATTATAGTATTACACTTAAAAATATATAAAGTTTTTGGCAATAGAAAGGAGAGTTTATGATTTTAAGATCTTTTCATAACAATAATTTAAACGATCAATGTCCATGAACATATTACACATTGGGTATGATTCTCCATAAGGAAGAAGACGATTACCATTATAATGTAATGGATTCATACACTTATATGATGCTCCATTATTACAATTAATGAAATTGTGTGATCTTTCTTCATATACGAATATGCATCCTTTACATGGAATTTTATTTTCATCAATCATGATAATAAAGTAGTAGGTATAAAATTAACAAATTTCTTTATTAAATACATAATCAGTTTCTGGGTTGTATTCACATGGACAATTCTTAATAGTAATACAAAATGGATTATTTTTTGTAATCATACACTTTGCATTCTCTTTATATGGGCAATTTGCTATCATATTATTCAAAAATCTTTTCTTCTTCCATAGTTAAATTATATCTTTTAACTATTACTTTATCTTCATCGATATTAAAGATAAATAGTTTAGAATTATCTTCAGTTATATATTTATAAATTTCTTTCATAATTAAATCTCAACCAAATAAATAGAGTTCTTTGTCATTTGATGCTGGGGTTATAATTAGAGTGTTCCCTTCTTGTTTAGAAGTTAGAATTGTATTTGGATAATAATCTTCTAGAAAACATTTAATACAACAATAATGTAACGATTCTATATCTTTATCTTCAAAGTTAAATGTTATCCAATGATCTTCAGGAAATCCATCAGAATCTAAATAACCAATTTTTTCACAGTTATCACAAATTAATACAGTTTTTTTCATGTAAATACCTTAATAATTACTCTTCATAAAATGGACATTTATAGCCAACATCACCATGTTCATTACCATATAGAACAGTAGAACCTACGTCTTCTAATGTAATGTCACAAAAATATCTTTCATCTGTAACATCGCTTTCACATTCTATACAATATTCACAGCCATAACAAGATAATTCATTATATAAATTATATTCATTGTTAGGAAATGTAAATATTAATCCATTTGGACTTCTATAAGTTTCTTGTATAATCATAATTTAATTAATAATCTTCTTTCATTCTTTATCTTCTAGCCATTTGATGAATATGTTAATGCTTGTTTCATTATCATGTGTTTTATGCCAATCTTCATGACACTCTTTACATAATACAATTCCATTGTTTGGATTATAAGTAAAATTACTTTGAAACTTTTTTGGAATTATATGATGACATGTTGGTTCATGCATAGAACCGCATTTTTGACACTTGAATTTATCACGAATTAAAACTTCATCGCGCCATTCTGTTTCATCAAGAATTGTTATAGCGCGTTTGATAACAAGAAGATCTGCTTCATGTTTAGAGTTAAATCGTTCAATGGCATTAATATATCCATCAATTTCATTGTTCATTGCACGCTTATACTTTTCAATATCAATGTTACACTGTTTTCTTAACCTAGTTAATGTATCTAGGAGTCGTTCTCCTTCTTCAATTTTAATCTTAAACGATTCACAAGTTTCTTTTAGATCTTCAGTCATGAGATCTTATATTAAAGTTATATGTTTAAAGTTATAAATGTTGTGTAGAAACTCACATCACTATTGACGATTTTAATATTCTTCATATAACTTTTTATTTCTTCTTTTATATAAATTATCATAGAAACATTGACCGCTTTTAACATTTCCACAATTAAGACAGACATATGTATTAGTATCTGGAAAATAAGGCATTAAACATTTACATTTTTTACATTGTAACTTAACCACAATATTTATATATTTAAATTATAAGTATAAAAATATTATGCAAAAGTATATAAGTAAAAGAAGAAAATTAAAAAAAATAATAAATGATAATATTACTTTTCTATATCATCTCCTAAATATCCTTTATCAAATCTAACTCTGTTTTTAATTTTCTTATTTCATCGATTAGTTCCCAAATATCATCAACACTATCTATATCACTAATATCAAAACTATCTTCATCAAAATTGCATTCATAAAGTCTTTCAACTATATTTGTCAATCTTCTCCTCCTGAATATTTTAATACTTTTTCACAACATTCACTGCACATTGTAAGAACTAATGAACCACAGTTTTTGTTAGTGAAATCAACAAATGATCCATTAATTACACCACCATATTCTTGTTTTGTAATCCAATATCCACAAATACAGCACCGTATAGTTCTAGTTTTATTGGGTTTATCCCCTGGAATTATTTCATTCATGCATAAAAGATTATATTAAAGTTTATAGCCATTTACTTAATTCATTTTTATCCCGATTAATGTATGCATGTGGAATTGTAACTGTATAAAACAGTTTTCCACAATGAATACCAATTCGTTTTGCTACTTCAAATTGCAGTTTATAAAATCCTCGTATATTTTGAGGCATTCCCAAAAGTATGTCATTAGATCGCATAAATACATAAATATTTAATTTTCCTTCACTAATCCAAAATTGAATTTCTTGAAGGCATGGAATATCTTTTTTAACTTCATCAATATACGGAGAAATTGTAATTGCAATGGCGCGTCTTGATGTGGGTTCATAAACTAATTTGTCTACAACATAATTTATTTGGTCTATATACTCATCTAAAATTAAACCATAAACATCACTTGGTATAAATTCATTAATAAGATCATCATAATAATGTTTCCTATAATGAAACAGTCTATCGTGATATGTATAAACAAATTTATTTGATGTTCCATTTACAATATCATCTGCATATTTTTTATAGAATTCTCTTCCATATGGGGAGAATTTATGAATAAAATTAGTTCTCCAAGGTTGTGTAATACAGATCGTAAATGGATTAGATTGCCACGTAACTTCACCATCTTCAGTAACAACCTCTTCATGTTGATTTATAACATTCCTAACAGCAACTTCATATGCTTCAGATAACGATTTCACTTCAGCATATGGAAGAAATGTATCTTGTTTTCTAAATATTCCTAACATGAATAATAGATTAGCGTGAAAAATAGATAAATGTTTGTATAGGGAGAGAAGATGGGAATGTTAATAGATTTATAAATTCAAAGATTGTGTTTTAACAATTATATCATTATCATTGATATTATCTAACTTAAGTAATTCAGCGATAACATAAGTATTATTATAAAGCATTTTAAGATTTATAGTATTGTCTTTATAGTTATAATATATTGAAAAATTACTTACATCTTCATAACTATTAGTTTCACTTAAATCTCCATCGTTTTGATTTCCAAAACATAAAATATTACAATTTTTAAACTTAATGATAGGTTTTACGCGATCAAGTTCACTTAACATTATATATAATTGAATATTATAATATATAAATATTTCTAAAGAAAAAGAGGAAGTGGTTACAGATATACTATATTAATTCTAAATTTTTAGTTCCATACAATTCAATATATTCAGATAAATCATTCATTCTAGACATGAATCTTTTTTCTGCTTCTGTACATAATTCCTTTCCAACATCATCACATTTATTATAACCTAATAGATTTCCATCTCTTATAAAATTATATTTTGCATATTCTATTCGATTATAAATACTATTTAGTTCTTCATGATATAGTCTAAAGGCAGTTTTTGGATTAAATAATCGTTTATGTAATCTTACAGTTATATTGTCAAAATTAATAGTATCAAATTCTTCAATCATTTTCTAGATTTCTTTTTCTTTGGGCTGCATTCAACTTTATTTTTAATAACACCACACACTTTTTCAGCGTTCTTTCCATACTTTCTACGATTCTTTTTAAGACAATCGTCAAAATTATTAAATCCAGCAAATGGCATATGTATTAATTAAGTTATTACTGTATAAAAATATTAATAGTTATTTTTACATTTGCCATGTAGTAAGTGAGGGTGCAATAAGTTTAACTAAATCAGAACTGCTATAACTAGATCGTAGTATTCCAATTCTATCATCTTCTAATTTATATATAAACATACTGAAACGTGTTGTTATAGTTTTAGAATCACAATGGACTGTGTTATTGCGTTTAAATTTAACAAAATCTAACCAATTTTTAGATTTCTTGTTTTCAAGAATTACATCATATGAAAAATGAATATTGGTATCATTTACTTTACACAATATATTTTCAATTTTATTATATTTTATACTAGAATAATTTAAATTTACTATCTGATCTAAATCTATAACCAATGCACATAGTGAGTAATCCATATAATTAAAATAAATTATCATAGATGGATTATCATTTTTAGAATCTGGAACCTCATTACTATGATATGTTACATTACTAAACATCCTATCCTCTCATCTCTTCTGAACTATCCAACTTGAATCTACTCTATGGACTGGAGATTCATTCCAATCATCAGGAACAAATTCATTGAAATGTTTTTTCTCAAAAATTTCACATGCTTCTTTTACTCCAGGTTCGTGAATGTTTCCATTAGTTCCAAATTTATCATGAACCATCATAACTCCACCAGAAATAAGTTTGTTCCAATATATTTCAAGATCTTTTAAACAACCTTCTATAGAATGATCACCATCAATAAATACAAATTCAACGGGTTCTTTTATTTGATTATATATTACAGGATCATACGAAGAACCTTGTAATAGAGTAGTATTATGTTTTATAGATTCTATATCATTAAGTATATCTTTTATTCTTATATCAATTCCATAAACTTGTTTTTTAGAAGATTGAACAAATCTAGACTTTACTCCGGTTGTAATATATGTAAGACTCTTTCCTCTAAAACATCCAATATTAACTATTGCATTTTCAGGACTACATTTTCTACTTAATGTTTCCAATGCAATTCCTTCAATCGGACTTAAGCAACCAACAACGCCATTATCTAATTTCATAATATCACTATTTTCCTCTTCATACGGGACAGTTTTTACAGCATGAATTGAAGTCAAATTTCTCATCATCTGTAATAATATATTCATCGGTCATTCTGATACAACATGGATGTAATCTTCCAAGATAATCATAATAGAGTGAATTTATATACCATTCACATGTATCAATTCTATTCTTTATTTTTATGTTGAATCTATTATATACATTCTTTGCTTGATTATGCAATTCATCATAATTTTTATATTCACATCCATACCAAACTTCCATAGGAATTATATCAATTGGTATAGAATATTTATCAGCAAATCCTGTAACTTTATTTATATCATCTTTTGTTTGATCTGATAATACACAATTAATTCTTACATTGTATCCATTCTTTTTTGTATCTAATATGTGATTAATTGTTCTTTGATCATGATAATCAGATTCATTTAATTTATTGATAGAAAACATAACATTATCAAATTCTCCAACAATTGGAAATGAACCATTTGTAATGGTCATGATATTCTTAAATCCATAGGTTCTACCAATTTCAGATAATTTCACAATATCTGGATGCATAAATGGCTCACCTAATCCTTGAATTTTAAGAATATCAAAATGATCACTTTTATGATAATCTAAAATTTTAAAAAATGTTTCAATAGAAATATCACCAGAGTAAGACGAATCTCTTGAGCACGTTTTACAGTTCTTATTACAGTTTCTAGTTGGTTCAATTTGCAGTATATCAGTCATAAATAAAAATCCTCTTTCTATAATCCTTCATAAATTGAATAACCAAATATCCATTCATAAAATTTCCTAAAATACCATCCAGTATATGCTTGGTTTATTTCATTTTGAATAGTATCATTAATTGGTTTAACTCGATCTTTCATATAGAATATCTGAATCAATCCGAGAATACTTATAAGAATTGCTTTAATTACAAGTTTGATATCTTTAAATCTCCATACCCAAATCATCATTGTAGCAAGTCTTAAGGGTATCAATACTAATCTGTTTTTAAATGATAAATATCTATTTATTATAGTATTACCATTTTTAATATAATAATACACACCTTTATTTACATTACGTTGTTTTGGAGAATACAAGTGTATAGGTTGCACATTCTTCTCAAATAGAACATCATGCCCTCTTGAAAGAATATTTAATGCTGTATCTGATTCATTCCAATAAATTCCAAATGATTCATCATAGCCACTAAAAATATCAGTATTATATAAAGCACATGCTCCAATATAATCATACACTCTAAATGGATTTCTTGGTAATGATTTCAAATTAATATGTGTATTTAATGCAAATTTGAAATCTGTTTGTGGGATTTTATTTTCAGGACCTCTTACATTACATGCGACCATTCCAACATCTTTTTTACTTTTAGCAACTTCGACAAGTTTAGAGATACTATTAGTTTCTTGTAATATACAATCGTCGTCCAACACGAGAATATATTTAGCATGATGATCATATTTAGCAATCCAAAATCCACGATTAAGAGTTTGCATTGCAGTAAATTTCGAATGTGGCATTATCTCATAGAAGAAATCCCATTTACACTGATTTTCATATTTATCTTTTAAATATTCTTGTGTTCCATCATTACTACAATTATCAATAACAATAATCTCTTTGTTTTGATAATCTTGTTTATAAATTGCATCAATATTCTGTCTTAATATATCAAGGCGATTCCAAGACGATATAACACAACATACCAGATCTTCTTCCATTATAGCACGTCCTTTCTAGCAACTTTTCTCCATACTTCTTCTATTTTTGGAATAACTACATCATATGTATAATTTTCATTAGCAATTCGCAATGCATTTTTAGATGTTGCATTTCTATAAGAATCAATTAACATATCTTCCATCACCTGAAAATATTCATGTCCTGAATTTACAACAAACCCACCACTTCCTATAACACTATTCATTGCATTATAATACGGCGTAGTGTGACTTATGCAAGGTAAACCATGTAACATTGCTTCTGCTAATACCATACCATAAGTTTCACCATCTTTTCTACCATGTGCATAAACATCTAATGTATTGAGAAATGGAGAAACCTCATCTTGATACGGAATAAATTTAATGTTTTTTATATTTAGATTTTCTGCTTGTTTTTTGTATAAATCACACCCATTTAATACAAACATCATTACATCATCACATTCTTTCTCTAGTTTAGAAAACGCATCTAATTGAACAGGAGAAAACAATCCATTATCATTTCTTTGATGGAAACCAAATACAATGGTATCTTCTGAAATTCCAAGTTCTTTTCTTAAGTTTTTATCTGATGTCTTCTTTACTGGAACTGGTATTACTGTAGTTTTGCTACGCCTTCCACTATGTCCTTCGGCAAATCTAAACAACCATTGATCCCTTAACCATTCAGAATTTAAAATGTGATGTTTTACTCCTGGAAATTTAACATATGGTGGAAATACTGTAAATTCACATACTTTATAATCATCTTTAAAACTTTGAAATGGCTCTTCTTTCCATCCAAAATTAGTAATTTGAATTACATCATATGGAGTTTTATTATTAACTTTATTAAATTTATGCCAAAAATCAGACCAATTATTATTAAGTAGATTTAAAATTCTAAAAGGTATCCTCTCATATCTAGGCTTTACTTTGAATTTAATTATATTAACATTATTATCCAATAGATATTTTTTTCTATCTGGAGATCTCATTTTATCTGTCGTATAATAATCAATTTGAAATTCATCTTTGTTTGTTTCAGCGGCCATAATCTGAAGAAACTTTTCAGTTCCACCATAAAATAAACCATTTTCTCTGATGATTGCAACTCTAATCATGAATTACTCCAAAATTTACTAATTCTGTATCTAGCATGAGATTTTAAATAGTTATATATTTCTAACATTCCTTTTAAAATGTTCATATAATTACCTTTTTCAAGATTGTATTTAAACCCTTGATACATAATTTTAAAATATTTTATTTTATGACTTTCATTTTGTCTAATGTAAATTAAATTTTCTTTAAACAATACACATTCTTTCTTGCAATAATTTATCAATTCATCTGACCATATATCAAGATCATAATATCTCATATAATTTTTCTTAACTAATTCAAACAATTTGTTCTTCATTGATTTATCAATATTAAGAATATCTTCATTAATATTATCTGGATAGTGATATTTTTGTATTTCTGTATAAATTACATTAGAATAGTTATTAAGATAGTCTAAATTTATTCTATAAGTTGGATAGCCTTCTTTTATTGATAAACATTTATAATAAGATTCTTTAATATTTATGTAATCTGTATTACACATCCCAAAATGAAATAATGGATAATTTACTATTACATAGTTTTCTTCTCTTCCAATTGGAATTTTATCTTCATGAACATATTCATTACCATGATAATTAATTCCCTTATCTATAAATGCAATTCCTTGTGTATCTTTTAGCCTATCTTTATTTACTAAATTTAATTTATTACCAACATGCCACCATTTACAATAAATAGCATCATTCCAATCATTGTTGTTTAGATAATTGATTAATTCTTCACTTAAAATTTCATCAGCATCAATAACAATAAAATGAGATGCTTTTGGTCTTCCCCTATCTAAAAGAAACTGTCTACGATCTTTATATGTTTTTATTTCGGGACAAAACTCTTCATAGAATACAATTACATTATCTAAACTTTCTAAATATTCACGCGTTCCTTCTCCTTTATTAGATCCATCTAATACTAAAACATAATCTACACATCTCAATAAATTAGGAAGTGAGTATTTAATAAAGTGAGATTCATTATAAGTAATCATCAAACCTATTTTATACATAAAATTAATTATAATGTTTAATCTCTAAAGTATATAATTATATGTATTTATTAAAGTCAATATTTATAATATACAACCAGTTAGTTAAACATTTAAGCATTTATTCTTCTTTATATACTGGAAAACTATTATTTCTTAATTGTATGACTGATAACGATCCTGTAGCAATTATTGGGATTATTACAACCGTTCTTGGTGTTGCAGTAACCTATTTTGCTACAAACGCGCGCGCACTTCGATATCTCAAGATCGCACAGAAAGTTGTTGAAGTAGGCGATGCTTATTTCAAAGGACAGGCTGATAAAACCTGGACCGATCTTGAATATCAGGAACTTGGTAAAGACATGGTAAGTGTTATCAAGGAAGTTCAGAATGATGAAAATATTCCAGTAGAAATGACATCACTAGAAGGAAAAACCGTATAAAAGAGAAATCGTAACTTTGGAGGTAATTAAAATGAGAAAAATGAATGAAGAAGGAAGGACCTTTATTGTAGCGGGTGAAACTGAAGAAGATGCAAAGTTTATTCTTTCAGAAGTAGACCGGAATGAAGCAGAAGGAAATAACACATATACCATTATTCTAGATAAAGGACTTGGAGACAGAAATCCATTCTATACTGTAGACAATGGTCAGATCATTGGATCTAGACACTATTAATCCCACTTCTTTTTGAGACATTACATTTATATACAGATAGATCATATAAGTTAGTGCCGTAAAAATAGCAGAGAATTAGATCCTTTTTTCTTTTTCTTTGTTATGATGATTCGTTCGCCAAGGCTCACTTGTTTAACACTTTTACTTTAAAACACAGAAATTTAATTATATTATTTAACTTATAGATATTTTCTTTAACTTATGTTTAATTTGTGCATTAGTTTCCACTTACATCTATAATAAATAATCAATAACATTAGTGTTACTTTACTTAATATTCGTAATACTTGCTGTGACATAGTAAACAGAATTTAGTTTATCTATATATTAATTAGGATATTGTAAAGTATATAAATAAAAAATAGAGATGTTTGTTTTATTCTGTAAGATTTACTTCTGTTGTTTTATTTAAAGAAGATGTAGTGTTATTTACAACTTCAAATGGGTTGCTAGAATCTTTCCAGATATAATCAATACCAAGTTCATATCCAGTGCCATTCTTATCAAACTGACCATCATAGGTGCGCTCTGTCTTACGGAAGTCAATGTCGTTACTTCCTGGAGTGAAACCCGCTTCTGTTGTTGCATATGTCTTGTAGGTAATTCCACCAGCATTTCCTTCAGCACTTATAGACGATGTCAGGTTCGCTTCATTCATTACACCTGCTGATTTATATGCTCCTCCACCGCTTCCCATCTGTAGTGCTTCTGTTTCTACATACTGATAACTTGGAGTTGCATTTTCATTCAATGCTGCATACCATGACGCGCTACCATCAACATTTTTATTGTCTTCAAGAACATAACGATCTGATACAAGTGCAGCATCTCTAAATTCTCCTTCAACGGATGAATCAAGTGTATTCTTATACTGTTGGTTACTGACTTCTTTTGCTTTAATAGATGCCATTCCAACAGTCAGAACTTTACGAGATGCTGATTGAATCTGATATGTCCCGTGACTTCCAATACCATCTGCAGTTACTTCAGACGTTCTAGTGCTTGTATGAATTCCAATACCACCTGCTCCCTGAACTTCAATAGATGAAGTTGCCATAGGTGTTGACATTACAGATGCAATTAGCATCATAACAAACATTAGAATAAAAAGATGTTTAATTTTAATCATATGTATCAAAAAACTCTCAAAATTTATTCGTTTTCTGTAAGTTTACAATCTCCATCTGGGTTGCTAGACGATGAAGATGAAGACTCGCCCTTACACATCATTTTACATTTGATAGCAACATTACGTGCTGCTTCTCGCACTCTACCGTAGAAACTCATACTAGGATTTGCAAGATCTTGTTTTAGTTCTTCACTTGCATCATCTGTAGCCATTTTTCTGTCCATGATTGACATGATGTAGTAATATACGCTTTAATTGTATATAAATGTAATAGGAGAGAAGAAGGATGGTAATGGTTATAGATCTATTATACCAATCACTATCTTTTTAAACATGTAAAACATATAGAATATAGCATGAAAGGAAGAGAAGGTAATTAACATGGGTGAAGAGAATAATACAATTGGATTTGATGAGGAGACTAATTAAAATGAAAGAAACAACTAACATTTCAAACTATGATGAACTTGGTAATTAATCATGGAAACTATTCAACTTGATCTATTGAAGTTTATTCCTGCATTGTTTGATGAAGAAACTAATTAAATTCTTATTTTCGTGTTATGTTTAAAATTTTAATCATTTGTTTAGTCATGTTATTATTCATTTCACCAGTTTCATGTAGTTATATTACTAATACAACATCGCTATACGATAGTAACAATACAGTGATTACAAACAATGTATCTATTACACTTGGAGAAGGAAGTTACTGTAGTGTTGTAAGAAATGGTGTTATAGAAGAAATTAAAGGATAGTTTTAGAGAAGATTGTTTAATATTTTTCTACTTCATAATTATTTTTATCGATTTCATAAGTTCCAGATGTAATAATATATTCGTCTGATGAATAATAACATATATCTTCGTCCCATTCAAATGAATATCCTCTTTTTGTAATCAGATTTTCTATTTTATAAGGTATATTGTCTAAAAGTTTTATCATTTTATTATATATTTTAGAATAATGTTTAAAATCTATATCATGGTTACTTATATATTCAAATGGATCTCGTTTATTATCAAGAATATTAAATACAAATGAATATTTATTTTTATTTGGACCTATGAATGATATATCGCAATAATTATCAATTATTGAAAAATCTATAATATTGAATAAATTTTTAATCTTTAAAATTTCTTTATTATAATAATTAGAAATAGTATTCCAAGACTTACAAAAATATTCAACATCTCTTTTAATATTTTTTGGTATCATTACATCGTTTACATTCATAGTAGATTATTTTTAATTTTAACGATTTCTAATTTCTTTCCAGTTTGATTTTCTATAAATTCATCTATTTCTTTTGTAGTTTTAAAATCATCAATATTAACATTATAATGATCTTCAAAATAGATAGTTTTCTTTTGCTTCGTTGGAGAATTGATATTATAATTATCTATAAAGTCAGGATCAATCTTTGTTCTTTTCATTAAGGTATCTCTTCATTATATTTTACTAATGGGACAAACATACAAAATGCAATTACTAATATTATTGAAGAAAATATAGATTTTGGTATATATAAACATATTGTAATTATTATGAATAATATTACTTTTAAAATTCCTATGTTTATATCCATTATTCATCATCTGATAATTCTATTTCTTCAATGTCAATATGATCCCATTCAAATCCACCATTTACATTATCATTATATTCATCAAATAGATCTTGTGCTTCCGTTTCAGAATCTGCTTCAAATTCATTCACTTGTTCAGCATACGTTGTAAAAATATAAACTTTATTTGTCATTGTAAAATCCTCTATACAAATATTAACTGACACCATGCATAATGACATGCAACTATCAGTATAGCAACAATCATGGTTATAATCCACGTTATAATTGCACTTGTCGATGGATCTCCAGGCCTTGATCTATAATCCATAGCAGTTAATATCATTACAATTACGCTTGGTACACATGCTAATATGGCTATCCCTTCAAAGAATTGAAAACTGTAAATTGAGATCATGATTTATTCTCTTCTTAATCTCCTTCAATTCTGGGCGCCAATACATATGATCCAATGTTTATTCCATCTAATCCGAATGAAATTTTACATGGTTTGTCAGTTCCCATTAAAATTTCAACATCACCTTTAACATATTTGAAGCAATCGATTATATATTCAATTGAATATAGTGATGTTTTTGCATTGGAGTCTAATGATGATACAGCATCTCTGGTAACAAATTCATAAATGTATTCGGATTCATCATATGCATTGAAATAGAGATCTCCAGACACAATACTTATTTTTACTCTACTTGATTCTTTCTTGACTTCTTTGAGGAATTTTCTAACTGATGGTGAACTAACAATTGCAGATGTATCGAGAATTTCTTCATTAAAGTCATTGGGTTCTTTCTTAATTGTCGTGATATCTAATCCATTTTTGATTGTTAGATTATATTTACCGGATTCAAATTTAATATCAAATGTATCATCTAGATCTTTGAAACCCTGGATAATATCTACATAACCATATGTCATGTTGGAGAATGTAGATAGTTTAGCAAAATCAATGCCAATAACTTGTGGTTTAAGGCTGTAAGATTCAAATACTGATTTAGGAATATTAAGATTAACCATCATCACATTTGATATATCTACGCATTTAAGCCAGATTCTATCTTCTTCAATATGCAATCGCGCTTCAATGTTACATGCCTTTACAATGTTTACAATATCCCTGAAATAGAGATACTTAATACGTGCTTGATTTTTCATGATATACTAGTAATTAAAAAATTTATAATTTGCAATTTTTACACATATCATTATACTTACATTTGTTACCACAGATCTTTATTACTTTATATCTTCTAATTACATCGGTAAAATCATCTGCATTTTTATTATTTTTATAATGAGTAAGTATCTTCCCAACAGATATTTTATCAATATTTTTAGAATGCCGTTTTACCATTTTTCCAATATTAGATTCATCAATGTCATCTATGATCTCACATTTGTAAAATTGGTCTGGTTTATCATGGTAAACCCAAGTGAGATCTTCTGGATCGGGGTCATTAATAACTTCTTTAATAAATTTAATATCATTTTCTGTTTTTTCTAATGATTGTTTCATAATTATTTCACCATAAATTTTATTCATATTTCCAGTTTGAAGGAACTCTTTTTCCAGTTTCTCTTTCAAACATTTCTTGTAAGTGAATTCTTACATCTCCATCAGATGGACCAAAATCTGCCATTTGATGAAACCATTTCAGGTATTCAAGTTCTGTTGATTCTTCCATAATAATCAATAATAATAGTTTTATTCTTCTACATTAGATGATTCGTCTAAAATGTTCATCGCTTCATCATACCCAGACCAATTATCAACACCTGCAGCATAAAGTGCCTCTAACATTGCTTCTGCTTCAATAAGTTCATCAAACCGTTTCTTTGAGATTATTCTACATTCTTCTTCCATACATAGTATTAGTTCTAAAAGATGATAATAGTTTCGGAAGAAAGGAGAAGATAATAGATCTATTATTAGATACATTAACTGAAGAAATCGGTGAGACTTTTTTGGCCGTGAACAATTGCGTCCCAGTCCATACCCGCTGCTTCTACGTATGTTTTAAGTTTATCAGTAACAGTTTTTTCAAGTGTAAGTTTCCAGTCAATGTAATTTTTCCATTCTCCAATATCTAAATCCTCATCAATACAAAGTTTATAAGGTTCTTTAGTTACATATATTAATCTCGGTTTTTCTCCCTCGGTTATATGGTGATTTAAATATTTTATAGTATTATCTTTACCTTCTTGCCAAGGACCACTTGCATTTGCTTTCCTAACTTCCTTCGGTATAGAAATTTCAAATACATCTACATTTCCATTTTTAACTCTATCATATGATTCTTTAATATATTTTTTAGCATTTTCAGAATCATCCTTCATTAATAGTAGATCCATAAACGTTTCTAATATTTCTTTTGTTATTTTGGAATTATCAGATCTAGTTAATTCAGTACCTTTATCATACAATTCATTACAATCTTTTCCTTCTTCCCAAATTAAATTACCAATATATTTCTTTTTTGCAGGTTCACCATCCTTTTTAAATTTAAACATAAGGGTTCTAAAGAATTTTTCAAATTTAAGTTTAAATATAACTTTACTTTTTGTCTCAATTGAAAACTTTTCTAAAAAGTCATTAAATAATTTTTCATATTCTAGACCTTCATCTATTGTTTTAACTTCTGTAAGAAATAAGCTGTCCGTATCCCCCGCTATGACGTTTAAATTCAATTTCTCGGCATATTCTTTGAGCATTAGATTTATTTCTCTACCTTTACGTGTAATAGTTCCCGCAATTTCTTCATTAAATAATCTAAAAGATTTCGATCCTATCGTACCAAAAAAGGCATTCGCCACAATTTTTATGGCTGTTTCTTCATAAAAAATGTTTATATCGCTTGGATTTAGTTTTTTTAATGCTCTTAATCTCTCTCGCTCATCCATAATTTCTCTCAATGTATTAGGAACCAACCCATCCACATCGGGAGATAAAGAGTAGCCATAGAGCACATTGGGGTATAATGCGGCAATATCTATCGTAATAACGTTATGATGAATTCCTGCCGGAGGTTTGTGAACTATCGCACCTTCAAATTTAGATTTATCACTTTCTACGAATATAGATTTCCTTGGCATTGGTTTAATATTTTTATGTAGAAGAATCGATTCTATTGGAAGAGACGTATGCAACACATCGTCAAGAAAGCAACCTGTAAATTTCCGCAACCCTTCAAAGAAACTAAATAATCCTGCTTTTTCATCAATCAATTCAAGTGCAAGAACATCATTTAAACCATATTGAAGTAGCGTTTCCCAATCTTCATCTTCAAATAATTTATTGATGGTAGGTCCAAAATCTTTATATTCAAATCCATACAATGCAGATATAGATTTAAGTGCATATGTTTCTCTTTGAGCATCAACAGCAGTTTTCTTCTTGAATGCTTCTTTCATATCAAGTGTAGATCTTCCGGGTGCTTTAGATCTCCACTCATTCTTTTTAATGTCAAAGTTTCTAAATGGTCGATTTATCCTACCAAATCCATTAAAATTTAAACCAAGATTATAAGCCCTTTTGATTAAATAAGGAAGGTCGTAGCCCGAACTCCACCAACCGCTGATTACATCGGGATTTATATCTTTTATATATTCCAAGAAAACTTTAAACAATTCGCTTTCATTTTTACAAGCAATATGACCTTCAAATTTAGTTTGTGGAACTCCTGATGTAAACAAGAAATGTTTTTTAGTATAACTATCTTTTACTTGGATCATACAAACTGGATATTTTGCTTCTTCTGCACCAGGAAAACCACCATCTTTAGATAAGTTTTCAATATCATAATATACTATACGCGGTTCAAGAATTCCTTCTACTTCTACGGGAGTTGGTCTATTATTAAATTCATCCCATGTATATGCATATTTTATTTTATAGTCTACAAGAAATCTCTTTTCAAATAAGAAATCACTCATATCAGTAAATGAATAGTTATCTCGTATATCCCTAACTCTATTGGGTATATCAACAATTACCTTTCTAACTTCTCTTCCTAGCGCATCTATAACAATTTCATCATCATATCTGCATTTAGGAGGAAGTTTATATCTATCAGGATCTTCTTTATCGGTTTCATTTGCAGGACAATAAAAATATGGTTCAAACCCATAAACTTTGTGAGTAATTGTTTTATACTTATCTTTATAGTTCCTGGAAAAAAGCATTATAATAGGCTTATTAGTTTTATAATCGACAATATACCCCGCATTCTCCATTATCCATATTTCAGAATCCATTTCTATAATATATGTAATTAAAAGAAGATAAACATACCGAAGAAAAGAATTAATGGAGTAAAAATATTGAAAAATAGAAAAACTAATTAAAATGGATATTTTTCGTTTTAATGCTTAAATTTCCTAGCATTTTTTGCAAATACGCCTTTACGCTTCATTTCTAATGAGATCTTCTTCGTTTCTCCTTGTTTTGTTTTTATTGTATCCCCAACATTAGAATTAGCCAATGCATTAATCTTGGATTCTGGAATTTTCTCATCAGGTTTATATCCCAATGCTTTATGTAATGTTCCCTTCTTAATATCGCTCAAAAAGTTTGGATCTTTTTTCTTTGGCGCCATGTTTCAATATTACAATTCCTACTATATAAAACTATTCGTCAACTAATAAAACAACAAACCTATTCTTCCTTCAAATATTTTATATTATTCCTGATAACAACAAACAACCTTTCTAATGATATATCAATGTATTTTTTATCTATATTCACACCAATTCTAGTTTCTTCTTCTTTAACAATATAAATACAGTCATCTGTTTTATTATCAAAAATTTTTATAGCAATAGTTCCATCCATTTTAATCACATAATATAGAAGTTCCAAATTTCTTTTTAGAACAATATTCTCCAACTTTACAGTTCTCCTTGCTCATACAATTCCCGCTATATCCAAAGTCTCTACATCCAGAGTCAAAATACTGGAACCAATGCAAGTAAAATCGAGTAACTCCCGGGTATATGAAGTTAATACATTCTCTATATTTACCGGAAGATTCAAATCCTTCCTGTTTGTAAAATGATGTCCCCACATCAATACAAATCTCTTCGATCTCTATAATTCTGTATAATCGATCCCCCTTTAGTCTAAAAACATCTCCCACTTCTCCTTTAGGTTCATCTCTCGTCGTGCAGCATTTTTTACCCTGTAATATCAACTCTTCCATTTCAGGAGAGAATTTTAGTTTAATTAATGCCATTCTTTTTATCTTCCTTATCCAATGGACATTCTATTAATCTCTTACTAAAATCTCTAATGATTGGATGTGCAAATTCAATCAACCCTATAGATTCTTCTAAATGTAATCCTCTTATAGCATTACAGTAATTTAAAAGTTCGCCATCAACAGTCACACCTCTAAAATTATAACACCCACAACACCCAAAACCATCAATACGGATTTTATTTGTCATTTGTAAACACCGTTTTATTCACTGCTCCCATATATTCTCCATTTTTCGCATTACTAGATCTAGTTCAATCTGACATACATTTCTATTTACAAACTTTCCTAATGCTGCACAATATGGTCTATAATCCTCACTTGCAAGCGCTCTATAACATTTACAAGTCAAATTACAATCTGAAATTGTAGGATTGCCATTTTTATTAGAATAATTATAATCAGACATGTTAAAGAATAAGAAATAAGAGATTTTTATTCATCTGGTGGTTCTGGATATCCATTTTGTTTCCACTGTTCGTCCACATAACTCAAAATGTCTTCTGGAATTTTATTTCCTTCCCACCCACTTGTTCTACAAATATACTTAAGTCTAAATAACGTCTTGCGTTCTCCAGTTTTAGAATTATAAACTGTAAATAATTCATCAACATCTTTTGGATGTTTCCACATTAACCTAGTATATTGTTTGTATCTATCATCAAATGATTCCGTGATTACATACCAATATACGTATTTCCTATTTACATCAAAACTTCTTTCTTCTTTCATTTTAATCAATATAATCCATAATTCTAATACACGTTGGTTTAACTTCACCATTATCAATACTCATTACAGATTCAGCATTTGTTACTGGATTAAACCATTCTTCTCCATCTTCATCACAATGATCAATATAAACAGGAAGATCTCCATCCTCATCAATCTCTTCTTGCAACTGCTTAATTAATTCACTTGCTAACATAAAACTTACCATTTATTATTTTCTTTTAGATTTCCATTCACCATCATCATACCAATAATGCGCATGACATTTATTACAATATCCAATATTTACAGGATATTCTTCTTCGAATGAATAATAAACTACATTTTTTGTATTACAATATTTACACATATCCATGATATAACTTCTTATATAGGTTCATCTGAATTGGAAAGACAGAAAAATTCATTATAAAAAACATGCATTTTAATGTCAGTTTCATTCACATCTCCATTTATTCTAATTTCATGATCACCATAATCATCAATAAACCATTGAATAAAATTAATTAATTCACTTGCTAGCATAATTATTTCTCACAAGTAAAACCAACACCATACATATTATCAACTATTTCAATTCTTAAAGATATATAGTTAGGAATATAGTCAATTCTTTCAATAAATTTATTTACCACAGCATCTACTGAAATTTGGGATAGTTCATCACTAATGTATGTAATATCTTTTTCTGGATCATCAATTTCTATCTTAACATTTTCAAACGTTTCATTAATTTTATTTTTTATCAAAATTAAATATTCACTTGCCAACATTATAAACCTCAATAACAATTTTAAACATCATCCAGGAAATAGTCATATTCGTGTGGAGGAATGCTTGTAACTCTTTCAAATGTCCCAGACTGTTTTACTTCTCCCCAGAAGATATCATCATTCGAACAAGTCCACTCATTCCCATCGAGACTTTCTTCAATACATTTTTGAGCACAATCAATTGCTTCCTGTTCAGTATCAAAGAAATCTTCAATACCGCCATCAGCAAATACAAAATACTTCTTCATTCTTCCATCTCTTATTTATAAATACCACCAATTAATCCAATAATGTAAATTCCCATCAATGCAATAAATGGAAACCACAATTGTTCAATATTTAATGATAACTTAAACATCGCATTAAATATAAACATTAAACTTTGCATTACAACAATCACAATCACCATAATATTTCCAATATTCGACGGTTGATAATAAATAATAGGTTGCTGTGTATTAGGAGAATCGTTGTCATTCAATTATATCACCAACTGTAATATCTATATCCCATACACCATTTCTAATATTCTCAAGTGTAATTTGCTCTGCTTCAAATTCATCTTCTGCTTCTACTTCATAATAATCAGACACATATACACCATAAGTTTTAATCATATTTTATTTATCTCTCCTTATTTCACTTCTAGGTTCAATGTTTCATTATGAATCCATACTCTATATTTATACTGTTTCCAAATTTCAGACACACACCAATTTCCACTTTGCTGTTTTATCATCTTCCTAATTTTATTACACATATGTTTATCTTCAATAACTTTTCCACTTGTAGTATCAATCCAATCATTACTTGTATTAGAAAGATCTCTTCCATAAACTCTAACAGAATTCTTTTTCTTCACTACAATTCTATTAATTCCACTAACTTCAATATTATTACTCAATTTCATTTTTAAATGCCTCCTTTAAATCATTTGGAATTTTATCATTTAATACAATCAATCGTTCTGGATATGTAGTTCCTGTCTTTTTATTAATTATAAATTTCACATCTCCATTAATTAATTCTTTTTTATAACCACTGATGATAGAAATATTTGGGCGTTCTCCCCCATACATATCACATTTTTCTTCAAGTATATTTTTGACATACACCCAACCATAACGTCCAGATTCAGCACCTACAAATATGCAAAAATCACCAATTTTAATTTCCTGACCCAAAAAATCTTTCGACATTTTATTCATTCCTCTGGTTCTATAAATGTAAATCCAATATGCCAATCTTTTTGTTTAATTTGACTCTCTTGTTCTTTATTAAGTTCAATATGAACCGTTTTCATAGGTTGTTGTGGTATTGTTCCACAATTGTATTCAATTTCATCAAACCACGAATCCTTAAGAAGTGTTATAGTTAATATCATTTTAATCAATCTTCTTAACATATTCAATCACACACTCATCATCATATTCCACAGATTCTTCATCATAACATGAATAGTCACCTTCAACCATTGCAATAGCATCTTCTTCAGAATCTGCTTCTATTTCAGCAATACACTTATGATTAATTATCACATTATAATACACTTTATACATCGACATTTTCAATCATTCCTTATAACTTAAGTTGTTTTCTCAAATTCCGTATATTATCTACTTTTTCAGAAAATTCTTTTATTTCATTTCCATATTTTCCCATATCTTCAAGTTTACACCATTCTGGAGGTTCAATGAACCCATCATCTGCTCTAGGTAATTCTCTTTTTCCACTGTAATTATCACAATGAGGTTCACCCCACCACTCTTCAATAAAATATGGACAATCCCAACAATTATCAATATATTTAATAAGTTTCTTCATTCTCATTCAATCCTTTTGTAATTCACTTTTCTAATACTATATTGTATCTAAAACATGATAAAACTATCTCAAAAAAAAGAAAAGAGGAAAAATAAAATTAACTAAATCTTAATACTATTCTATATTGTGTTCTTTTATAATATCCTTAAACTGTAGCAATTGTTCTTTAGTGAATTTAAATGGAACATCTTCATTAATCAATCTAACTTCATATTTACCATCTCTAAATACTATTCTAGAATCATTATAAAATTTACAACAATGTTTAGCATGTCTACCATCCCATTCAAATATACACTTTCTAGTATAAGCATTTTTATTTATTTCTTTACACGAACACCTATATTCAATTTCTTTATCATCTTCATTCTTAATTAAGTAAATACAATTATTTTTATAATAATCATCATTAATAATTCTATCACTAATAAGTATATTATCCACCCCTCTCCTTAATCATTTTTTCTAATGTTAAAATGCTATATACTGCAATATCTAACAATTCATCTTCTTTCTTTATATTATCACTTGTTAAACATGCTCTTATTGCTTTAATCTTAATCTGTGTAGTCAAATCATCAACTGACAATACATCAATAGGATCTCGTTTATACTGTTTATCTTTCTTATCAATAGTCTCAATAACCCGCTTTAAAGATGTAAGAGATGAAGATTTAAGTGAGGATTTAGTTCTTATTTCTTTTATAGCATCACTGATCATATCTTCAAAATTTTCTTCCAGTGTAGGATCGTTTGGATTCACCGCATCAAATTTATATTCTGACACAATATCAATACTATCTCCAGATTTAACTATTTCATCCCCATTTGAAAATCCATTAGTGTCTGGAATATTAATATAATATGGAGCACATATTTTATTATTCTCTATTTTCTGCCTATTATACACTTTATCCATAAATTCTTTATTCATTATTTACCATCCTATCTTCACAGAATTATAGGTCTAAAAACTGGACAGTGTTTTAATGCAGATTCGTCATGATCCCATTTACAATAATAACCATCAAGTTTATCACAAGAACTATTTTCACATCTATACATACATGAATTATGATGTTTTCTATACATATAATTTACTTCTTTTTTGCATTCTTCATGTAGTTTATCCCAATCTATACCCATTTATTTTCCCATCCTTTCTTTATCTTTTTACATTCCATTCAGGATCTATTCCATCGTATAAACCGCATTCTTCTAAACTACATCTACCACATACATGTAATAAGATTCGATTACATTCTTTCTTGAATTCACCACTTTCTACAACTTTTCTATATCTATCTAATGCTTTTAAAACATAAACTTCTTCTTGTATTGGTATAAATTGTCTTACATTTAATCGTGGGTTTATAAGTTCACCTATCATAAATTTATCCTTGTATTCTGGTAAACTTTTAAGTAACACCTTATAAAATCCAAATTCAAATGACAATGATTTTACATCCACTTTCCTTGATGTTTTATATTCACCAATACAAACAATCTCTTTAATTTTACCTTCAACTATATCAGTTAAAACTTTAATTTCTTTCTTTGTAATCTTTGTTTCACTATCCCCATATTCATATTGTTCCATGTATTTATCCATCAGATACTTTTTATAATCTTCTAATACTAATGGATCTCCTGTAATCCTATCAATTAAACCACGTATTTTATGTTCTTCATTGATTACCTTTAATTCTCTTGCTAATGGTTTCCATATCTTAAAATCATAATTTAATCTTTCTAATCTAACTTTCTCATCCCTAATGAAATTAAGCAACATTCTTCTTTCATAATCACAATATTCACTTGTAATACACAATTCCCACTGTTCAATTGGAATTAAATACGCATAATCGTAAAATATCTCAAGCCAATGATGAATCCTGGAACCAATTACTGTAGCATAACTAGAATTCTTTTCTTTAAATACATATGATTTCTTATATTGATATTCACAAAAATTCATTGTCTGAATTCTGCTTTTACTATCAAACTTCTCATAATCATCCCAGAAAAACCAAGGGAAGAAGATTTGTTCAATAGTTTCAATAGCAACCATAATTATTCCTATTTATTGTAACATTTACATAATTAATATAATTATAAAGAAACCAATTAATTAAGGAAGCATCGACAATAAAAATTCACCTCCTTTTAAATTCATAAATAAAAAGATAAAAGATAAGAACAAATATAATTTATTTACAACGGTGCATTGGATTCATCCCACGTTTAACAAATCTACAACCATTGTCAGTAATGACTTCTTTTCCATTATCTAATTTAATTACTGTAGATTTTATAAATGCTGGACACTGTTCTTTAAAACATAGCGCAAATTTATTATATGGACAAACCATTTCTCCTTTACCCATAAATAGTCACCCTAGTTTTACACCGCTTTCTTTTTCAAGGTAATCACATAGACTCTTAAATGATGCATTGGTGAGTTTTGCATAATATGTTTCATCACCGAATCGAGTCTTCTTAATGGTCATCTCATGCACTCCTTTATCAACTGCTTTAATTTCTACATGTAGATCAAAGTTATGAAGTGCTGATGATTGCCATTTTGCTTCCTGTTCTTCAGATGGTTTTCCATTTACCCATTTCTGTCTAGGCTTAAATGAAAGAACAACATTCCACCCAGTTTTACGAAGCAGTAGAATAATATCATTCCAACGCCTTTCAATTCTAGCCCATTCAATAGGCATCATTTCGTTGTTCTTTTCAAACCTTTTTAGATCTGGCCTGTTAAGTAGCCAATTCTGAAGCCAGACATACACATCACTCATTGAATCAATGATAAATGTCCCGCGCTGATCTCCAAATGGATTAGTTTCAATAAATCCACACAGAATATTATAAATTGCATCAAGAATGTTACTTGTAACCTTTTCTCCAGAATTAGATGATTCAGCAGTTACTTCACCAGAATACTCAAGAAGATTAACCCTGTAAATCTGTTTCTGCACATCTTCAGGAAGTCTCTTAATAAGCGCAGTAGTTCCAACTTCAGTATCAAGTAGCACAATTGGCAACTTTGAAGATAGACAAAAATGCGACTTACCATCACCCGGACCACCAAAAATGCTCATAAACAAAATAGTGCTTTCAATCTCATTGGAAGGTTTAAAAACAGCATTAAAATCAAACTTTCCTGGAGTAGTTCCTATGTCTTCTGCAGACTTACTTTTCCAACTGGCCATGTTTGTATTATTAAATTAAACTTTAACACATATAAACATTTGCTATTAAGAAAGGGGAATGAATAAAGTAGTAGATCCATTAAATAATAGAATAAAAAATAAATTAAAACAATAATACTATATCTAATCTAAAAAATTAAAATTAAATTAAAATCTTTATTTATCTATATTTATTGTTCCCCTTCATTTGCTGCGACATTATTAATCAGGGTAGTATTACGAAGAACTGGCTTTTTAACTTCCTTTTCTGGAATAAGTTTGTTTTCAGTTCCTTTCTGCCATTCACCACAGCCATTCTTTATAGCCTTTGCATTTCTATGTACTGCTTGGGGGAATCGATGACATACCCCTGCAGGGTTTGTCTCATTGTAACTTGTAACCATAATATGCTTACAATTTAAACAGTTATCAGTCATTTCAACAATAAACTAAATTTTACAGTATATAAAAGAAAAGGCATGGAAAAGAAGAGGAGAATGAAAATAATAGATCTATTAAATACAATCTATTCTTTTACAAACATTTTATTAATATTATCTATAGCATATTCCATCATAACCCATGTTGACCATGCTAGAAAGAAAGTATCTACAATAACCCACACTAGATCATGTTTAATATAATCAAGTTGGATAAAATATGCCCATCCAGTAACAAGAATAAGCATAATAATTGGATAAAACTGCCTAAATTTCATAATATCGATAATTGAAAAATAAAAATTTAATTTATCTATACTCTTCTTTACTCTTTATTCTCTTTCATCGCGGCTTTAAGTTTAGCAAGAGCATCACTCATATCATTTACTTGTGGATTCTTGATAATACCGCAGAGTGTGTTCTTTGGTCTGTAGATAGTCTTACCGTTCTCATCCTTATCATCAGTCTTCTTTGATCCACGCTCACCAATGATTACTACCTCATCACCCTCGTTAATCTCTTCTACTACATCGCATAGTGGAACATAGTAACTTGTCAGAGTAATACCACGTGGGAAACCATCATCGTTGATCTGAACAACTGCCCTAAACCATTCTCTACCATCATCATCCTTACCTGAAGTAACCTCTGCCTTTGTAACTGTTCCGTGTGAAACAAAGTATCCATAGTTTGGTAGATCCTGGACATCGCCAATATCTACGTACAGAGACTTGGTAACTTCCTTTCCAGTAGCCTTATCTTTTGCAGTGTATTCAATTTCGGAAAGTTTCTCTGCAATTTCCCACAGTTTTTCCTGTGCTACTTTTGCACCTGCTTTGTATGCTTCCTTCCATACACTAACTACACCCTTGTATGACTGATTTGCAACCGCAGTCTTCTTACCCCAAACAGAACATTCCACTCCAAGTTCAGGAACCACACCAACTTTCTTCTTGTTTCCTTCTTTATCGGTGATAGTGTGTTCAATTCCAATATCTCCTTTTGCAACATAGAAACTGTCATCCATCCAAAAGAATGCACGCTTCTCATACTTTGGAAGAATTGGCTTACCATAGAATGGATTTGGTTCCTTTGAATTGGTTTCCTTCTTATGCCACAGTGGAACTTCAAATGCAGTAATTCCATCTGTTACATAAGGCTCATACTTTGTATCTTCCCACTCTTCTGTATCAAGATTGCGCATCCAAATAGTTTTAGTTTCCTTTACATATGCATAATCTTCAGTTACAACATCTACAAGATTCTCTTCCCTTTCAACTGAACTAGTAACACGTGCCATATACTTTTCCTGGATCGCTACCATTGAGTTCTCCCTGAATTTGTTACGGCACTTCATTACTTCAAATCGATTCTCATCTTCAGTAGAACCCATTGAGAGAATAATACCCTTGTATTCAGTTGCCTTTGCTTTTGCATATTCTAGCGGTGTCTTAAAATCACTTGAGAACAACTGATTTCCAATTGATGCATAGAAAAGGTTCGACTTAACTTCATCTGCAGAATCCGGAAACAACTTGTTAATTTCACTAATAAGTTTTGTTCCACGATCAGTAGCGCGTTCCACATCAACATTAAACTGCTTTGCAAGATCTTCAAAATTTACTTCAAATGTCATAACAATACCAAATTTTCTTTTTTAACAAAACTTTTCTCTTTGACCACGTATGCATTCTATACATTATCCTTCAACACTAATAAACATATCGATGTGAAAGAAAGGAGAAGAGGAGGAAAGTGGGTTATAGATCCATGAACCCTAAAAATATTCTACGTTAGTTATTTCATTCAACTTATAAAAATATTCACGTTCATATTTATTTCTATATTCTACATCACATTCAAAAATTCCAGTAATTTTTGATCCATCTACACTACGGGTAATAATTTTAATCTTATTCAAATCATATAATGTAGTGTCATTTTGTCTACCACATATAATAACAAAAGATTCATCTTTCTTATCTAAACTAGTATATAATCTCAAATCAAAACTTTTAATCTTAAGAATTTCACCATTCTGGTCTAATATTTGTGCATTATGAGAACCAGCAATATAATCACTGGACTTTCTATCAATCTTGATAAAATCAAATCTATCTGTAAATTTTAAATCTAATTGATTTATATATTTCTCTATATTAAATGTAATAAATTCCTTTATTCTTAAACGCAATTCAAATACATCAAATCCACCAGAATTTACTATTACTCTATCTACAATATAATCATTTAATACAGGATACGGACAAGCATTATCTAAACCAATAACATCTATTAAAAATTTAAAGATAATATAAGGCCTTACGCATCCAGAAAATTTTAATTTATAAGGAAATTCATTTTTTACAGACAATTCATAATCTAACAATCGATTCGTTTCATTACCATATGTAAATCCACCCATGACTATAATATTATAAATTATACTATAAATAACTTTCGTTTACTTATATTAATTAATAAAATAAAAAATAAAATAGATCTATTAAACTCTCTTTATTTTGTTACTTCGACGCCAAACCAAATAAATTCTTTAAATCGCGGATGCCAATAATCATCTTCTTTTCTATAATATGTTTTATTGCAATATTTAACTCTAAACAGTTTCTTTTCATAAACCATATTCATAAGATAATATCGAGCAAGATGCCTATTTATGTCAAACTTATCAATGAAATCACTAGGTAAGTAAAACATTGATTCATCCCATTCATCATTATAGAACTCATCAAACTTTCTTACTAATGCCTCATCTCGCTTTATAGAAGGTTTTCTTGGTGTAAAGTTTTCTCGTTGCTGCTGTGCAAACAAGTTCACCACGCTCCATAAAATCGCTCGTTCACAAAGGGCCTCATACACAAAGAATAAGTATTCATTTTACCACACCTCTTATGCTTTCTTTTTTCTTAATCTCAATTTTTTCTGTTGATTAAGATGAGCCCATTGTATTCCTTCTTTATCTATGAATAATGGATATGCTTTACGAAGGACATTTATAAAATAACTATCTTTAACTTCTGTCCACATTTCCTTTTTATTATTATATCTCCAAAGTTTATCTTCTTCTTTAGTATATCTAAAAGGAGGAACTTTACTACACGTTTCTAATGATTTCTTATTTTCTTCATGATCACGTGATTGTTTAAAGCAACCCCAAAGCGCATAAACCATTCCCGGAGTAGTTCTAGTCTCATGGTAATACTGCCTGACAAATTCACGCATGTGTTCGGCTAATACTCCACCATCAGCCTTTTTGTATCCTTCCTGAACTAAATATTCATATAATTCTTCTGACGAAATTGGCATATTTGAATCTATATATAAACTTAACGACTATAGTATTTAAATGTATCGCATAAACTTAAATATAAGATAGAAGAAATGTGAAGTTTTAGATCTATGTAACGATTATTAATATCATGTAACAATAGAAATAATCATAAACTCATGTATTCATAAACCACCATGTATTAATAGAAAGGTTTATATACTTTAAGATCATATAAATTAGTACCGACCTAGCAAGAAGAAATTGTTTTTCTTTCTTTTTCTTTTTGTTATGAGTTGACGCGCGCTTCGCTTGCTTTATGACCTATTTTCTTTAACTTCACTGCAATTCCATTAGTTTAATTAATATAGTTAGTATAAAAAGTATAGTATTGAAAATCTAAAAAATAAAATAATATAAAGATATAACTATTGCAGATACCAATGGGCATAGAATAATACACCGTTCAGTAATATATCCTAGATACAATTTCTCTCTGGCATTTGTTCCAGGCTCACGTTTAAATGGCACAAGACTCTCCATTACCAGCAACTATAGTCTGTAATATCATTTTTACGCTTACATATATTACACTTAATTATCACAATTGTTCCTATACTAGTAGGAATAAATTTATATGTGAATCTTCCACCAATAGCAGCACTTGTATCACATTCTTCGTGCATTCTCATAAATTTTTTAACATTTGATATTTCAACATCATTAAGTTCAAAATTTGTTTTCATGTTTAATCCTATAATTACTTCCTTATTAAATCACAATCTTCCTGACTTCTACTTTTATAATTATTAAAAATACTTTTTATATGCTCATATATTCTATTAGAATTTTCATTCCAACCTTTAACATAATCGTTACTGCATTCTAATAAACTATCACATTCATTAATTACAGATCTAATTGTATATAAATCTACTTCAGATATTTCTCGTTTAAATTTCCAAAGTTTTAATATCTCATCCTCTAATTGTTTCCTAGACCATTTTTCTAATATATCTACCATTTAAATCACAATCTTCCTAACTTCTATCTCATAATCTTCGGCTAGCATTTCAAATTTACTCTTTTTGTCAGATTCTTCTCTAAATAATAACAAGTATTTCATGTATTTATAATGTGAAAATAGTTGTCTGTATTCTTTATCAGGTCTATCACCACCCTTTAATTCACACTTGTGAAATGGCATTCCTGAATCATAACACAATTTTGCAACAATATCATTAAATCCTTTATCTGCATTAGTAACAATTTCAGCAATGTCTTCATAATCACATAACATATCAATAATAGAATCCAGGATAATGTCTCTATCAGAATATTTAGACGGTGCTAGAATGAATAGAATCGACATATATAATAATGAGAGTTTTAGTTGCTTTTATTTTTTAATGCGAGTTTCCACCAATCCTTTCTATAATTAGGATCACTTGCTAATTTATCCATATGTTCTTTAAGTTTTTTAGATTGCTCATCAGTCAACAATATAACTTTCTCTTCTAAAAATTGTTCAGGATCGTCATCTATCGTATATTCTTCCATAATATCAATTTAACTTAAAAATAGATAATACTATCGATATTGAGAATTGATCTATTAAAGATCAATCCAAAAGGAACAAAAGTGAATGACAAAATTATTCTTTAATGGGAAAAGAACCCCTAAACCACCGGCTTCATTTAATCCAGAAACTATCCGGCCAATGGTAGAAGATCGGACTCGAACCGATTACCTCGCGACACTCTTACCATGTTAGAGTTACATCTACCAAGTTGAACCATTGATCAGATGGGGTTTACAACCATAGCAACTCTTTATTTTTTCGTGGTTTCCATCAATTGCTGATATTCACGGCGGTTTAACAACTTTGATATGTGGTGTTCTAAACCTGCTAAAATGCTTCCACAATCCCCGCATACAGATTTGACCTGTACACGGAGAGCAATATCGTAACGTTCCATTCTGGTTTGGTTTAAGTTACATACAACATCCAACTGAATGCTGCACTATTACATTAGATTTCAAAGTATATAATAATTTTCATAGATCTTATACAAAGTTCCTATCATTAGACAATTGTAAGTCTTTATTTCCATTTAGATCATAAGTTTCCATAACGCGCTCCATATTACCAGGATTTTTCACATATTGATCGAGTTCTTCTCTAGTTTTGAAGAACGTTGGAAAATCAACATAATCAAACGTATCGCATATCACAGCCATAAAATTATATCCATGCGAATTTCCATAATCAAACCATTCTGCAATTTCTTGTTTAGTTGTCATAAGTAAATTTAAACTCATAACCTTATAATACTATCGAAATTCACAGTGTGAAGTTTACCGGGCAATGTCAAAAATCAGTAAAATTACAAAATAAACATGGACTCCAATATTTCGCGCTGATAAATTTTCTATAAAACTACAATGAAACGGCGAGAAGCGCGGTTGATCCAAGCGACGAGCATAGATGTGATTATGATGAAAGTAGGTTAAACAAAGGTATGAAAACAGCGAATAACGACAAACCTCCATAACAAAGAAAGAAAAGAAGATCTTCCCTTGTCATTTAACTGTCGTCACTAGAAAGTTATGATTTTAAAGTATATAAAGATTGTGTTAAAGGAGATAATTATAACTTATTAATAAACTTTCTATATATAAAACCATAATAAAATATATTAAAGCGCATAATACATGATTACTTAAAATAAAGAATAATACTTTATGTTTCCATATTTCAGGAACAAAAAATAAACATATACAAATTATAAAAAATAATACACATGACAAATATTCATATATTATTCGATTAATCATCTATAATCAAAGTTCGTTTTCACTATCTCTCATTTTCATATATTCTTCTAGTGTTATATGATATTTACATGTGTTGTCATCTTGATGCATTTGGCTACGATACGATTCTAAATCTGCAGGATGGAAATCATCATATGTATATTGATTTAGTTTACACCTATCTTCTACACCTTCACAATCACTGCAATTTACATAGAAACAACATGTGAAATATTCTCTAGGATTTTTATTGTTTAATGTCATATGGAAATCTCTTTATTTTTATCATTTGTTATTTTTATAAATTCTTTTGGAGTTACACGATATATTTGTATATTTTTAGGTTGAATTAATTTATAGTTGGGTATATCATTTTCATCTAAAAATTCACTATCCAATTTACCAAAATAGCACTCAAACCATCTTTTATGTTCTTCATTTACTGATGTCATAATATCTTAATACTATTTCCTTACTTTCTCTATCTATAATTGTTTAATATATTTTTCTTTTTATTTTCACAGCATTCTTTTTGTCGTTTTTCTTTTAATTCGTATTGCAATCTTTCTTCTTTTTCTTTATTACGCTGATTTATAATAGATTCTTTTACATTTTTAGAATTGAATATAGATTTTATCTCATCGATCCAAGGTCCATCTAGAATAATTTCATTCTTCATAATTACTTGAGGATAACAAAAATTATCTTTCCAACTGTAAATGTATTATCTACTAAATAAATATCCACATATGTTGATTCTAGAGTATGATATGAGCATCGGTAATTTACTAGAAATTTTTTATTTATCAAAAACCATCCAACAGGAGGTCTTCCCATATAAGCATCATAATAAATTGTTATTAAATCATCAAATATATCAGAATGCTTATATCTACAATCATAAAATACCCATTGTAGTTGATCTGAAAATTTTACACATTCTTCATTTTTAGACGATTTGAAAAAATTAAATATACTCATGTCTTTACTTTCCCATTAATTCTCTTATCCAACTTGGTAGAAATTCATATATAATGCTATAGTTGCCGCCTTTGTTTTCAAAGTTTGATTTCATTTTATAAACAGCGTAAATTGCATATAAAAAAAATAATTGCAATTACTATAACTGCTAATACATATGGTTCCATGATTAAATTAACCATTAGATGTTCCATATCCATGTTATTCCAGTTAGTGCTACAAGCATAAGCGATAATATTACTAATATATACCATACGGCAGATGAAACTAAAACTGAAGTATGCGAATTAACAAACTCTGTATTATCTTGATTTTTATTATTTGTAAAAAATACTCTAAATACAACATAGATAAAGAGTATAATTGCTACTACTACGCTTGAAAGTGTCGTTTTTAGTAAAATTTCAAATATCATAATAATATAACCTTATTTTAAGTAATCAACTAAAATTTTTATTAGTGTTTTTAATTCATCGTTAGACAATATTACACGTGATATTTCATTTGTATCATTGTAATGAATATCTAAAATTGTTTCATAATCGTTAACATTGGTAATATCAATTCCTATAAGATCTCCATTACCAAGTGAATAGTATGTCATTTATAATATCTTTTATTCCTTTTATTCTTCCTTTCTAATAATCTTCAGTATCTCATTTAAACATTGATGGTAGGCGATTTCTTTTTCTGCTTCCATATATCTACCAGATTTCATACAATATTGAAGATTAGATGTAATTAGATCCAGGTCTTCAAGGATTTGAAGTTCAAGCATGTCTAATGTAACTTGTGGTGATTCTGTTTCTTCAATATTATTGTCTTTAATAAATCCCTTAATATATTTATAAACTTCTACATCGGATGAATCATATTTAATTGGTTCAAACAGTTGCATAATATCAAGGAATTTCTTATCTGGCATTGCTTTATAAATAGAATACAAAAGTTCCAGTATATCTTCAGTATCCACTTTAACATTAATTGTTGATTGATATGTTTCCATGAATAGTATATGCTTTTAGAAGATATAAAGATTGGGGAAGATGGGAGAGAAAGGGTTGTAGATCTATTATGGGAGATAGAGAAAATGTTTTATTTTGATTTATTTCCATCTAAAGCATCTTTGCATAACTTCGTCTATTCGATCATATGTAGAATTGTCAAAACTACATTTAGTTCCTCTATTTTTCATTAGTTCTGTAGATGAATCCCAATATGAACACCAACCATCATGAATAAATGGACACACATTATGATCACAATAATAATCTAAAATCATTCTTTCTTACTCTTCTTTCCAATTGATTAGTTCTAGATTTTCTTCATAGTCTTTTAGGTTTTGTTTAACATCGAAGTAATAATAAAGATCTTTGTTAAACCTACATTCTTCTTTTATTTGATCCTGGGTAATAACAGGGTTGATTTCCCATGTATTGTAAATGTTGCTATAATATTTTGGATCATCTTTCCATTGATTGTGAATATAGAATTGATCACTATCTTTAGGTGATGGTGTTCCAAATATAATTAATTTTTTGTTTGATGTAATTGTTTGTAGTGTTGCCTGATCAAATAGACTACGGACACCTAACCTTGAATTAGATTTACGAAGTGTATCATAATCTTCAAACATAATAATATCAGCATCTTTAGGAAGAATAGTAATGTTGCTATTTGGAAGATTGATATGGGTATTATGATTACTTACAATCTTATCAGGTGTAACTACTTTAGAATCATCTTCAAATTTATTCTTTAGAATGTTGATCATTTGTTCACTAATATATTTAGATGACTGAACCCATGTAACATTAGTAAATTGATAATAATATTCAGCAAGAATACTTTGAATTGTAGTTTTACCTGACTTGGTTCCAAGCATAATGTTATACCTGGATTGATCACCATTTACAATATCAATAATGATTTGCCGCTGAATAGGAAATAATTTAAAACTGTTTTTAGATTCGTAATTTGTTATAAATGTTTCAATATCGTTGTTATTTTTATAATTATCTATCATGTATATCTCATATATTAGTGTTTATAGTATATAGAGTTTTTGGTAAAGAAGGGAATAAAATTAGTTGCAATTACAACTATTATAGGGTGGAAAATTTAGCATTTCTTATCTTTCAATACACCTCTAATTTACAGTTGTTTGGGAAGTTAGTTTCTTTGTCAATGTCTTTTATAAACATATCTATTTGTTGATCACAGCAATAAAATGTTACATTATCTTCTGGATCATGATATGGGCATTCAAGACATGAAGTAATTTCTATATCAACAATTCTAATCATTTTCAATTTAGTCTCGTTTCGATTTCATTTCACTGCATTCTAAATTATAAATTGTTTCATACTGTTCTTTTAATTTCATACGAATGTCATAAATATATCTATTTACTTCTGGAAGTTCATTAATATCATAAATCATACAACTAATTATCATACCAAGATCGTCTAATCTTTCTAATTCAATATTAATCATTTAAAAATCAATCATTATTTTCAATATTTTCATATTTAGTTTTGAACACGCACCAAAAAGGAAATCCATCTTTGTTTATATCTTCATCGATTATGATTCTTGGGGATTTATCTGTAATTGGATCGATATGTTGAAAACAACATTTATGTATTTCATCACATTTAAAACATTTATTTTCATAGTAATATCTACAATCAGGACACTTCATTATAAATCCAGGTATCTCTTTATATGCAACACATTTCATTTTATCTTACCTCATTTTTATTATCTTTTTAATATCTTTTAACTCTACAATGATTTCTTTTAATAGATCGTGGATTGTTTCAGTATTATTAAATTGTGATTTCGTAACACCAGATGATTTGAATCCGGTTGATGCTTGTGTAAGTTGAGGATTGACTGGATAATTTAACTTATTCTTATCTATTTTATTTACTTCATTGTAGTAATTTTTGTAATGAGATCTTTGACATTTTCTACACCAACCCTGTAACCCATCTGATTTATATTTATTTTTATTAAATTCAGAAATTGGTTTTGTTTTATTGCAGTTTGAACAATGTTTAGTTTTAATTTGAATTTTATAGATTTGTTTTGTTTGCAGTTTCATTTTAATCACTTATTTCTCCCTATATTTTTGGGTAGATAGTGCTTACATTTCATACCGTGTTTAAATTCATCTGGTTTAAATTGATTGAATGGACAATAATGATATTCAATTGATATTTCATAACCACACCTATTATTGTCATTCTCATCAAGAAATCTACACGTTTCTATTTTATCAGGAGTATCAAAATTACAAATAATTACATCTTTATTATCACTTATAAAATATGGACATCCATCTCTACAACAATAGGTAGTAATAATACAATCATGTGGTTCAAATTCTAAACTAACCATTTCAGGGCATCTAACATAATGAGATTGACTTAATATTTTCATTTTTAATCACATTCCATTACACGTTTCATAATTGCATCTCTAATATATGGACACCATGATGGTGTATTTGCAATATCTAAAAATATAGGTTCCATATATTTTATCACATCTTTACTAATATCTGGAGAATTACATTTAAAAGTTTTGATGGATTTAATAGAATGTTCTAAATATTTACAATCTCCACATGACCAACCTTCATAATGAGTAGGTCCAGTGTTATCATCAGACATACATATAATATATGCTACTATAGATTATAATAGTTTCTGCAAAGAGAATAATGAAAAGTTTGAAATTTGAAAACAGGAGATCTTAAAAACTTTAACTTAATAGTAGTCTTAACCAGTCGATTAGTTGAATGACACCGTTTATACCGAGGAAACTTGCTACCCCTCCAATTATGCTGTATACTGTGATTTTATATTCAAGTCCATTTAAACGATTGTCCTGGGTAATGTCGCAAGTTGTTTTATCTAGTTCAAGCGCGTGAATTGTATCTTTTATTTTTGATATGAGATCTTTTATAGATGAAATTTCGTCTGATACACACTTATAGTTATCACGGAGTTCTTTAAAGTTATCTTCATTTGTTACACAATGTTGGCGCATATCGGTTTCAATTCTTAATAGATCAGCAGCAATACGTTTTTCAAGCGTAGTTAAAGATTCTTGTAATATATCAATTTCACGTAAATACAAATATATAAGATCTTTAGTAGTTATTTTTGATGTATTATTTAATGACGATTCATTGAAGTTTATATTATTTTTATCAACGATATTTTTTTCATTATCACTCATATTAACCTCGCTATACATGCCGATTTATTATTATCAAGGTTAATAGAAGAAAGTTTATAACGATTGTTGTTTATTTTTAATGTTTTTGGATTACAAGAAAAGTTGCTAGGTAATGACGAAATGACAGATTTACCTGCTTTATTTGTCTCAATAATATTACCGTTATTATCAATAATAAAAACAAGATCATTATAAGCATCCATCGTTTCAAACAAAAGAGATTTCCATGAAAAGTCTTGTGTTTTTGTAGAATCATTATCTAATTCACTATCATTTTCAAGATCTCTAAAATACTGATCGGTAATTTCACGAAGATAAGATATAGACATTATGAAAGAAGTAAAAGTAAAATACAGTATATAAAGATAGAGGGAAAAGAGAAGAATAAGATGGAGAAAAACTTAAGTTAATTATATATTATATCAGTAATATTTTCACAAATGTATAATTGATCATCTTCATCTAGGTTATCAATAATACATTTTATTTTATTAATAGCGTCTTTTCTTTGATATTGTAGATCTATAGTATCTATTATTATGTTTTTAATATCAATGTATAGTTGTTTACAATTAATATTACATGTAGTTGAATTCAATATATAATTATAAACATTTTGTGTTATTTCATCGTAATTTAATTTCATTGTTATTCACCTATATCAATATCAGTATATGGAATTTCTAGTTCATGCAATTCCTTAACTTGTTGGTATTGACTATTATAAACTTGAACACATAATCCACTAATATGATAACAATCTGGATATGGATCTAATAATTCTTTCATTTGTTTAATTGTTAATGTCATAAATAATATTATAGAAATCCTTTGATTTGATTTATTGTTTGAATCATTGCTGTATATTCTGGATATTGTGATGGAAGTATAATCATCTGGAATAATGTAAACACAAAAAATCCCATTACTATTGCTGCAACAAAGCCTCCCATTAATCCAAAGATCAAAACCCATTCAATAGAATTGTATTTGTAACTATTTTTATATTTGATATATCCTATAGCCATAAAAATAGCAAAGGTTAGAATTGTTGTAATTAATATACATTCTGTTTGTAACACTATGAATTGTTGATAATACAAATTCATTTGATATACTTGTGAGACTGTCATTCCGAGTTTATCAGCAATTAAATTAATTTCATTTTCTAACATATTTAATACCTCATAAATAACACAAAAAATCTTTTACATTACGATCATTAAGTAATGCTTGCATTTCATCTTGATAGAAATGATCTGGACATTTTTCTGGTCGTTCTAATTCATCTGAATATTTTGCGTTTCTTTCATAGTTATGTAATTTACACTCTCCTCCAAATTCAGATGAAACATAAAATACACAGTCATTGTTCATTAATATGTCATTATAACACGGCCTTACTTCACGGATTTTTCTACTTGGAATTTTATAAACATTCATTTTAACCCTCTCTTAATTTTTTCATAATTCTTCGCCATTCCGGATCGTTTTTAAGTTTTTCTTCATGTTCAGCATATTTAATTCCATCGCGTTTTACAATTTGTTGTTTATTTTCGATTACATAAATGGTATTTTCATCAGTCTTCGTAAAATTACATTCCATAGAAGTATATTCTTCACAGCATCCACTCCAACTTAATTCTCCAATAAACTTACAGTGATCACAATAATGCAATGAATGATAATCATCAATAACGGGACATTTTACAAATATTCCTCCTGCAATATTATGACAAACATCAACATTCATTTAAATCACCTTTTGTATTAATCATATTCTGGACATATATCACAATAATGTTTTACCAAACACATAAAACAGAAATCCTTACATGGCACAAGATCAGTTACATGTTTATACATATTATTTATTTCATCTATATGTAGATCTTTCATCTTACTCATTTTATTCATCTCTTATCATCGGCATTTGTTGTCACGAGGATCATCCATTAATTAATTTTAAACCAATTCCAACCGTTCTAGCAGTTATTTGTTTGCGTTGAAAACTTATACCGGTTTTCATAAATCCAATTGAACACAAATTCCTTACTATAGGTTCATCAATAGGATCTAGATCTAATCCATCTTTATATTTTAATAAAACCTTAAGATCTCGTTCTTCGTTATATTCCATATTTATCACTTTTTTATCTTCATTTTCGGAAGTGTCAGCATATCCTCTAAAATAACCAATCAAAAATCCAATAATAAGCATAACACTTACTAAAATATCAATTTCAAAACCAGAAATAATCATCGTAATCTCCTTATTCTTCTCTTATTACTGGAAGTTTTTCGAAATTGGCCCAATTGGTAGGCTTGTAATGGTCTACGATTTCTCGGTTGTTTTCTTCAGTGTTTAGTGGGTAGTTTTTATGTGCTAGGTAATATCGAATTACTTCCATGATTGTCCAGGCTTTATCTGCTGGTTTATCATGACCTACACCCCAATTTGATGAATAACCACCATTATTATTTAGATTAGGAAACCATAACTCTTTTAATATATTTACAATGTTATGCCATATGTAATTGTTTGGAGTAGTTCCTTTTACACCACCATTCTTTTCACAGTCCCAAACAAGTGTGTTCCATATTTGTTCAAAATCTCCAGTTCTAATACGTGCATATAACTCAAGAGAATCCCTTATAATATATGCCTGTTCATCAGTAAGTTCAATAATCATAAAGATATATTCCTAATTTATTTAAATAACCACTATTAACTTACTCTTCTGTTCTGTAGCCACCAATACATTTCATAACAAATTGCAAATACACAATCTGCTATAAATGCAACAATTAAAATCATTAAAAATTCCATCATAATTTAATCACCTTCATTGAATGGAACAAAGAATTCACCACGTTGCTGTGCTTGATAAACTCTACGTGCATCACACTCTTTATGTTTATCAGCATCGTCTACCATTTTGTTAAATGTTTCATTGTTTATTTCTCTGCCTGGATGCATTAATTCTAGCAATGATTTATCTTCTTTAATTTGTTCTAGTGTCTTTTCATAACTGCATTTCATATACTTTGTTTCTTTACCATCACCTTCATAATGATCACAATAATCAGCACAATCAGCAACCCATACATAATGTCCAGTTGCATGACACATTACACAAGGTTGTATCATTAATTCTGTGATTTTCATTTTATTCTTCAATTAATTCTTTAATTGGGATTGAATTTACATTTCTTTCATTCATAAGTTTTAACATTTTATTGTACATTATTTCTTCAGGTAATCCATGTTCTAGATAATATTTACCTTCTTCTGTAAGTTTTAGATGACTTGATTTGCTAATTTCTAATTTTACTAATCCTTTTTCTTCTAGTGATTTAGCATACTGAATAATAGAAGATTCAGGTTTGTTTAATTGTTTAGATAAATATTCTATTATATTCATTCTAATAAATTTTAATTCTTCTCTCTGTTCATTGTATCTCTCCAATTGTATGATTCTAGTTTAGCATAGTAATCATTGAGTATTGAATCATTTAAACATAATTTTGATTTTCCTATACTACAGTATATGTCATTCAAAGATATAATACTTTTGCATGGAAATGGTTTATCATTATATATTCTACAAATTGCAATTTTACCATCATATACAAGATATTTACAAGTTCCGTCTGGATTTCTAAATGATCTAGGAATATTAGTTTTACAACATTCACCACATCGTAAGCATTTTGGAGTCATGATTTAAATTTTCCTGGGTAATGTAAAGATTGGATAATATTATTCATATTTAAATAATATTGCATGTTCATTTATTTCCACACCTATAACTTGTTTCCATTTTTCATTAGTATCTATAACACATATGTTATGTTCTTCTGGTAAAGTTTCTAAAATTTTAATAAGTTGTTTAATTTTAATAAAAGCCATTTTAAACACATCCTTTATTCTCTTTATTAATCACCATCTGTTCCAACATAGCCATAACTTTTTGAATCTTGCCAATCTTCATCATTAAATTGTCTACCACATCTATTACATACATAATAATCTACTTCTTTAACATGACCTTTAAGCCAAGGTAACCCATCACATGTATCAACAAGTTTAAGATCATATGAATTACAATCAGGACAATAGGGAGTAGAAGAGGGGATGAGAGTTTGAGTTGACTGATCATTGTTATGACATAGATAATATACAATAAAGATAATGATGATTGAAATGATTATAGGTAATATATATGATATTAGAGACATGTATCATCCTTTTTCATATAATTTATCATATTCACATCTATTATACTTGTACAATCTGTGAATATCTTCATCATGACTACTTACTATTCTAGGAGGATCTCCATTCCAATTAAAAACTGCATATGATCTCTTTCCACAAATAGGACAGGAACCAGTATATCTCCACACATCATCATTACTCATAAATCTTCCTCTATTCTTTTCTTCTTAATGTTCATGAATTTTACGAATTGACAATTGCAATGATGACAATACATTTCCAAGTTCTTTTTACCATTTTCATAATCATCCCACACTTCTTTAACTTCACCTTCACATTTACATAATGGACATGAAATTAGATCTTTGTATTTTTCAGCATCAGATTTAGGTTTCTTATAATTATTATACTTTGGTTTAAACTTAAAGTTAGAAGAAAGGGATTTGGCGTTTTTATTTGAATTAATTTGATTTTGATTCTGTTTCATTATTATCAATGTCCATGTTATGTAAATCATTACAAAAATCTATTGTTGCCTGTGCCATTTTCTTTAAATTTTCTTCTGTAATTGGTTCATAGGATTTTGCTGTATATTCCATATATTCATCATGCCATTTAGAAAGATAGATTAGAGGATATAATATAATATAAAGAATATAATAAATAAATTTAAATGTATAATATATTATATCAATAAAAATATCTATAATTTTATATAAACAATAAAATATTTTATCTGCTATTCTAAATGATAATCTTACTTTATTTCCATCCATCTATTTTTACTCTTAATACGATCTACTACTCTATCCACTATATTCATGTCTACTTTAACGTCTTTTGGTTTGTTAACAATTACAAAGTTAGATCGCTTACTATTTACACGTTCTCTTACACGATTACACTTCATAATAGGACACGTTTCAATATTACAATCCATAGAATAGATATTACATTTTTTGTTTTTGTATGCAGTAATGATTTCGTTATAAGATCTTTTTGTCATGATTTAGATTCCTTTTTAAGTTGTTCATAAAGAGATTTCATAAAATTTGATTTAGATATTAGATTGCTATTATGATATATCTTACAGTTTAAAGTATAATTTATATTCGGTTTAAAGTGTTCAAGTGCATCTAGAAACGTTTCTTTATCTTTAATTGGCAGTTCATCAAAAATAACAACTGAAATTTTATTTGTCATGGTTTAACTCTCAATAATTTATACACTAATCCTTAAATTTCTTTCTCTCAACTCTTCTAAATATTTTCTATTATCTCCACATTCTATTATTAAACTATCTGGTATAGTATATTTTATATAGTAATAATAGAATATTGTCATCCAATCAGTTTTAGAATTAGATTGAACACAAAATACATCAGTCATAATTTAAAAACTTTTATCTAGATTCATTATATGCATCTTCTGAATATAGTTCTTCTGCAAGTTGTTTTTGATGTGGTATCTCATTAATGAACTTTACAAATTTATCTAGATCCTCTGGAATAATCCTAATGTAATCAGAAGATTCTATATTTCCATTATTCAATTCATTGACTTTAATTTCTATAATATCATCATAGATACTTGCTTCATAATTTACATATTCATTTATACAAATACTAAAATTACTCATCTAAATTCTCCATTGCTAATTTCTTTTTATTTGGGATATCACTTACAAATTCTATAAACTCATCAATATAATCAGATTCTACTGCAATTTGTTCAAATCCATTTGGGTTATAAATAGTTATGACAAAAAGATCATCATAAATATCAACTCCAAAAATTATATCTTTATTTACATTAACCATATAGTTTTCACTAATTTTACTCATCTTCTTCTCCTTCGACGTTGATTATTGAATCTAGTGTTTCGTAGTAGTAACTATTCCTTCTTATTTTTGTTTCTTTGTTTTTGATCATTTCTTTTTCTTCAGGTGTTATTAGATTTGAATATCGAAGCATCTTATAAATTCCATCATCATTAATTCTCCATACTCTAATAGGAATTTGTTTAGTTTCACACTTTGATCTTACATACTTACCTGTTTCTTCTATACAATCTGATAATAGCATTGATGAAATCTGACCTGCAGTAAGGATACCATTAACATCATTTGCTGAAAATTCTCTACTATTAGTTGCCATATATGCCTGATAAATTGTGTCAGATACATGTTGCTTTTTTGATGATCTAGGTCTTGCCATGATAATTACAATGTCATATTAAAATTTAAATGTTTATGATCTATAATTTTATTATTCTTAAAAACTAATCTTCTTATTTCTAATTACATGTTCTTTGTATACTTTAACTTCTTTACCTTCAATTTTGTAATCTGCTAATTTGTAGATAAGTTCATCTTCATCTTCTATATCTTCATCAAGAACAATTATAACGCCGTCAATTTTAGTAGTTATAATGTAAGTTAGTCTCATAAGAATCTCTCCTAATATTATAGGTTGTAATAATAGTTAAAGATTGTTATTTGTTTTGAGGTTTATACTTTGACATATCATTTATAATCATTTTATCATGAATATTTGGATTATAATCTAACGTGCCTATATAGTCATCAACTTTTTTACCTTTTATAGTCTCATCATATTCCCACGAAACAATATTATTTTCTATTATTGCTTTATAGAAACTTACTCCAGTTTTTGTTTGATATACTTTATACCAAGATGATTGTTTACCTTGATTATGCCAAATAAAATTTATAAGATACCAATACTTACCATTAATTTTCATTTTAATTTTACTCCTTTGATCTAGATATTATAGGTTGTAATAATAGTTAAATCTTTCTTTAATAGATCTACAACTTTAATTCTCTCCTTCTTACCCCTCTTCTGCAATGTCTGATCCTTTTTGGGTTATGCTTCTACCTTTACCACCAATTTCAATAAATCCCATTGACAATAACACTGGTTCAATAAATCGTGTTACTTCACCCGTTGGTTTGTTTAAAATTCTACTAATAATATTAAGTGATAGACTTTCCCCCAAATGATCGTTTAACAATTCAAGATATTCACGTTGAATCTTATTAAGTCCATTAGAATCAATATTTAATAATTTAAAACATGCAATCACGTCGTCTAGATTAACCGTTTTGAGATCTTTTGAACTTGCATATAGATCAATCATACCGGTGTTTTCTACAGCATTGCGCGCCACACCTCTACTTATTTCAGCAATCTTTCTTGATGCTTCTTCTGTAAGTTTCATATCACTATAGAAATTAATCATAGTTGATAGTTGATCTATGTTATAAGGTAGAATGTCTATTTTAATTGGGAATCTACCAATAAACGAGTCTGTAAGTTTAAACAAATCAGTAGTTGCTACAATAAATGTGAAATTCTTTACTGGTTTTCTAATGTATGAACCATTTGTTCTAATGTTAATAATATGATCCTGGATGACTGAATAAAGGTTTTCTATGATAGTTTTATCTTTAATTGCATGAACCTCATCAATAAATAATACATCACCGTCTTTTAAAGATAAAATTACTTTAATTAAAGAAAAGTTGTTTTGAATAGATGGTCCATACAATGTTACAAAACTACCACTTTGATTATACTTTTTATAAATTAGATATGCTAATGTTGATTTACCTAAACCTCCTGCACCAGAAAGCAATATATGTTTAAGTGGTTCTTTTCGTTTCTTTGCTGCTTGTATCGAAAATTCAATAACTTGTTTTACAGAATCATCAATCACAAAATCATTTAAAGTTTCAACAGTTGTAGTCATAATAATAAGAATGAAGGAGAGGATAAATTTGTAGATCTATACGGGAAAGTAAGAATATTAGTTTTTAAGTTCTTATCTCATTTCCATTTATTTCGTTCTTTATATTTATCACAATCATTAAACCCAGATTTATAGTTTTTACAACTATTTTGTTCTTTATATTCATTAAACCATATTGAAAATACTAATGCAACAAACATAAAAATTATAGTAATCATTAGTATTAATGAAAGATATCTATCATTTGGATCACTACTTGTTGCTAATTTATTTAGGTTATTATTTATAACCATTGCATTTCCACCAATCATAATTTTATCCTAATTTTTTATTTAATATTTCTTTTAATGTCATTAATTTCTTTCTATAAATTATCAATTTTAGAATTACATTCTTTTAAACTATATACTAACCCTTCGAGAATATCTGTATTAACTTCAAGTATCTGATTTAGATATGTTTCATAGTTAATTGTATCTTGTTTTCTTTCAAATAATTTTTTTAAATATAAAGATTGTAATATATTCATAATTTCCTTATCCCTCCTTACCTATGAACTTTATAATTTATTTCTATGCTTTGATCGTTTTTGTCTAGAGTTACTTCGTCCATAATTGAATTCATATATTTGATTATAGCATCATAAACATCATTGGAATCGTAAATATTACTTTCATCGATGTCTATATCATCTGAATATCTTACTAGTGCTACAAATGTGCCATTGATAGAATTTGTCTGATACGTAAGAACACTTACATCAAGGCCTACGAGTTCTTTTGCAATTCTAGTAATTGGTTTATCATCGTCAGGTTCATAATCTCCATATACATTAAATTCAATATCAAACGATACAGTAATGTCATTCCATCCAGGAATATCAGATTCATTACATCCAGGTGGCAAATTATATCCAGTCATGTTAATCAGGGTTATAGTTTTAAAATTTTAGTTTCAATAAAATACTCTACTTTTCTCTTCTACTATCTACCTGTAATAGCCTACATCATCTTTATTTAATTGGGTTTCTATGAAGTTTATAAATTCTATATGATAATTATTACATAGATATCTTAAAACCTCATCAATTCCATAAGATTTGACAATTGTTTTTAGTTTAGTTTCAAGTTTTACATCTAGTTTCATAGTATATCACAATTAATTTTTCTAACTCCAATATTTTAGATATATTTCATGTATTTGTCTAAAGTTTAATTCTGCATTAAACAGATCATTACCATAATGAGTATAAATCATATTACTACCGATCCGTATTTCTATTCCATAAGTTGTGGTATCAAATTTGCCATCAATAATTAGAGAGGTTGTGTATAATGATACTGACCTATCTGGATTTTCAAACGAAACTTTCCTAGATAGTTTAAAATTCTGTTTTATTTTCATAATTTTTGTATTCTAACTTTCTAAATTCTACACGCATGTCATCATAGGTAGAAAAGCATTTTCTAAATATATCTCCATTGTTCATTTTAAAAACGATTCTAAACTTTTTAGTATTAATTCTATAATATTTACAAGTAATACATGTATCACATCCAATGCTTTCACTATACTTACAATCTCCTTTTAGATACCTACAAAAATCTGTATCTTTTATTTTACTATAACTACAAACATTATCCAAATTAATATAATGTTTATCATCTATTGCATACATTACCATTATTCCACACCTTTAATATCTACACTACTTTCTACAATTTTCATGAAGTCAGGTTTGAATCCAATAATGATGTTATGTGATTCTTTAAAATTTCTATATGCTTCACGTTCATTTTCTGCTTCAATTAATGATGTTGTTTCACATCTAATCAAATAAGTTTTCATTTTTTCATCTCCTTTTGGATATCTTAAAATTAGAACGAACTAATTCTAAAATCTTTATTCAACTGTCTGCTAGTTACCCCACTACTTTTATTCAGTCGTTACATTCCTTTGATTCTCGTGAAAGAACCATTATAGAATTCTTAACTGAAAAACCTATCTCATTGGCACTGCTGCATTACCGTGGACAGTGATTATCCAATGGTCATCAAGGAAAAGTTACAAGAATTACCTGTAACTTGTCTTACTTCCTCTACTACTATATAGGTTGTAATACATGATAAAACTATTGGAGAGAGGGAGGAAGAATATGTTTATAGATCTATTAATCGAAAAGACTGTCTATTATTTTTGCAGTAGTGATATTTACATTTGTTAAATCACTACCAATCAATTTACTATACAAATCATATGTATAATATCTTACAAGGTGAGTTTTATATTTTCCACACCATCCTAGTATATTATCATAATAAAGTGTATCATTTATTACGATAGCCACTCCATTATAATTGGAATTGTAAATATAACTAACGTTTTTATCAGTCGTATATTTGTATTCTAAATTATCAGGTTCACTATCGTTATTACTATTACAACCCCGATTAATACACCCACATCTAATAGCAAGTTCTTTTATAACTTTATTCAATTTATCACTTTTCATAAGTATATATTTAGATTATAACATTATAATAGTTTTGGTAAGAAGATAATTACAAGTTTATAGATCTATTATTGATCATATCTTTTAGTGACGATGGGATTACAGGAATCTTTATATATTATGGAGGACAATATTATTATAGATACTGGAGTGACATCTAGTATTGTGCGCCCAATAGCAAGAAGGGAATTTTCTTTTTCTTCTTTCCTTTTTGTTATGAGTTTTGGGAGTTGCCTGTTAGTTTCATTAGTTACAGTTTAATTGTTTTAATTAAAGAAAAGTTTATTTATGTTATTTAATAATTGAAACGGTTACCGCATTCCAAATTATAACCGTTAATATATGTTTTCATACATGGAATGTCTGCATCTGGAAGTGGACAATCTTTAGGAAATGTATTTTCATCAGTATGTTCCCATGCAATTTTACAAATTTTAATATTTGGACAATCAGCACATGATGGAACTTCTAAAATGTAAAGTTTATTATTGATCATGAATATTCTTTATGTTTGTTTCTGATGGATATTTAAAAAGTTTTTCAAAACACACACTATTGAAATTACCAACAATACCTTTTAAATACACTTTGGTATGCCATGAATGAACTTCTGTCTTTTCAACAACGTATTCTTTTCCTATAACAAGATTGTTATAGTTTCCAGTATGATTACCAAAATTGTGTTGAGATTCACTACACCCAATAAATTTTACAATAGTATTTTCATTCATATATTATACCTTATCTATTAATTTACAATATCCATATTTACAAATATCTAGATTAACTACTCTCCATGCTCTACAACGTCTTTCTGCTATGAAACTTTGGTTATATGTTCCTGTATATCCTTCGTTACAGTAAAGTGGTTCTTCTCTGTTTAATGAAAATGGACACAGAAATTGATTATCATCTTCTTCATGCATTTTATTCCTCACGTTCTTCACTCATTACTATATCGTAACAATCGGGACAATATGGACCACTACCATCTTTAGCATATAAAGAATCATCTCCATATCCTGACCTGCCAGTTTCTTCACCACACATACAACAATATTCAATTTCCATTTTTAATCATTTCCTTTTAAATTTTTAATCAAAGTCGTCTATTCCTGAATCATCCCATATCTGACCGCAGTTGTTACAAATATATACATCAAATGATTCTGTCCCTACAGTTCTGAATCCTTCTACATCAATTTCATCAGAACCACATTCAGGACATTGTGTTTTTCTAATAAATCCATACATTTTTCTTAATCTCCATTTAATTGCCAATTCCAACAATAAATCCTAAATAAAACCCAATAAATATACAGCATATACATAAAAGATAAATATCTACTTTATTCATTTCCAATTATCTCTTTTATTCTTCCATTGGTGAATTATATCGTTACTTGTATATCCAATCTCAATGCATTCATAACTCGGTATATATTCATTCATTTTATTCTACACACTTCTTTTCCTTATTCTTTTTAACTCTCTGTAGGCTTGCTATTGCATCGTTGTTTAGTTTACATAGGCATGTTCTACCATTAATATATTTGATGCGTGTTATTGCTGCATTAAACAATAGTCGTCTGTGTTGTGATATGGTGTAATGTGGAATCTTTTGTTTAGCCTCCTTGAATGTAAATGTTCTACTATTTCCATACAGTTTGTAAAGATCTGCAAATACATCTTTGTATTCACCTCTAATAATTGAACCAATTGCTATACAATCACCAATATAGTATAGGCTGTATAAGATGATAAAGTTATGGGAAGAAGAGAATAGTTGTAGATTTATATTTCAATTGTGATGTTTTTACTTTTAAGATTATCAAGACATTCCTGTAGGTAAGTATCGTTGTGTTCTTTGTAGATTGGGTTCATAGTATATCTCAATTGAACTACTAAATTGAGATTAATATTAGAGTTTCTTTCACATGACTTACCTCTATATAAAATATCAAACCACTTTTTATCAACGTTATAACCTCTATTTGTCATTTGATCCATAACAACTACGTGATAAGCAATAAGCCATTCCATAGGATGAGTGAACACATAATCAACCGTCGCGTGTTTCTTACCCCACCCATTACCCCTCAAGGCACAAATTTCCCGATGAAGTCCTAGTAACTGCTTCCGTGGAAGTTTCGGTATAAGCGATTGATGCCAAAGTCTCATAATAAAAATTGTCACAAGTTAGATTTTATTTGTTTTGTTCTTTCTCTTTCTTTGGGTACTATTTTGATGAACTTGGGCACATAAATCCAGGATGAAGTTTATATCCATCTCCCCAGGGACATGATGTGCCAAAGTTTGTTATTTGTGCATTTAAGCAAGTTTGACGTTCAGTATCAAGATATTTACAAATTTGTGATTTATCTTCTACTTCTTCCTTTAGATATTTGCACCAGGAAGGAGTTTCAGGATTATCTGATAGTTCTGATATTGTTTTTAAACAGTTAAATGCACACTGTGTCAGCCAATATGATGTTTTATTATTATTGTATGAATCACATTTATATCTTTGTGATAATACAAAATATGTACAACCTTTACAATAATATTTTGTTGGTGTAACTATAACAGTTGGCCCTCTTTGTTGTCTTGGTTTATTAATATTATTTCTAATGTTGTTTAGAATTACATGGATACAATCAGATTCAGTTATATCACCACATTCTGAACAATCAATACCACATTTAGTATTACAATCTGATTCATCATCAATTCCTATAGCATTAGCAAATAGTGATAGGAATTCCAGCATGTTTTCAGGTTTCATCATCATATCATGCAATTCTTGTTTAGAGATAATACTATGAATAGAACTGTAATTGGGACAGTCTGACATAACTAAATAAATAGAATCTAGTAATTTCTTATTCATTGTTTCACACCACCTTCTACATTATTATTAGCAGTTTTAAATTTATGAATATCATCCAGATTTGTTACTGTTGGATCTCTTAACATCATTTCTATAAAGCCCATGTTTAATCCAAAGTTATATAGATCATTAACTTTATGTCGATCTTGTGCATCTTTAACACACCTTAATAAGAAACTTCTAACTGTTTTTTCTTTCATGATTTAAATTCTCCAGTTACGGTTGAATTGTTTACCTACAAAATCCATTACTTTAAATGCTGATGCTGCTTCATTAGGTGTTTTATTAGCATTTATAATGTAACCACGAAGCATTAGATACATTAATTCTAGTTGTCCTTCATGTGTATATCCATTAATTAATTCTGATATGTATGAAGCACGTGTCAATTCTGTTTTATCTGTATGTGAAAGTTGCATAACACCTTCATTAACAGTATTCCAATCTACAGCCATTCTATATCATTTACCTTTGTTTTCTATTGTATATTGTATCTAATTCATCTTAATACTATCTATTATTGAACATCTGCATAAATATAATACATTCCTCTTTGTGAAATAGGTTTGTTATATGTTCTAATTTTAAATTTAATATTAGTTCTTTGATAATATTTTACATAGTCTATTGCTTTATCTTGACTATCTACTGTTTTAACTAATTTATATGTTTTATTTCCAAAGGTTGCTATCTTTGTTCCACCATGCTTAAAGTCTGTTCCAACATGATAAAACCCACATATTCTACACTTAAACACATTCATTGGCTTACCAAACTTTCTAGCAATTATGTATTTATTGGCATAAGATTTACTTAAAAATTTCTTTTTCCTTAAACATAAAGACCAGAGTTTATAATCATGTTCTAATATCCATGTCAATGAATAAGATATGTTTTTTGATACTTTATTCATACAATTAATAGTCAATGATCCATCTTAATACTTTCTCCTCATTTCTTCTACTGTCCATATTGGGAATTGTATTATCAATCTGTCTATACTAGTAACACTAAACTAATACTTCTTATGATCATATACCTTCATTTCCACTGTAGAACCATTAAGTTTATATACTAATAAAAACAATAAGTAAAACGCTGCGGGGAATATATACATACTTTACCCGCTGTGCGGGTGTTTGCCCAAATTCACAGTAATCCTTTTATTTTCATTTCTTTCGTTATTCTATTAGATTTAAACTAATATTCATATTTTTAAGGCAGGCGCACCGTTATTTAACCCATAATTTAGACGTATTTAATGAGTGGTGATATGCGTGTTTACAGAGGGAGAAGATAGAAGGTAGAATGTGGATGTCAAAATAGTCAATATAATACATACAATTTATAAATAACCATATTCAATACGATATTATTTTAACTATGCACTATTATTTACATATGTAAATTTTGATAGTATTAATATTTGTATAGTATAATATTTAAAAAGTTATAAATTTATGAAGATGATAATAAAATAACCCAAATACTATAATTATACATAATCATACTACAATAGCGTCACCTTAAAAATAAAGAACAACCAACGTTTATATCTAATATAATCTATATTACATGCGTATTTTATTTACGTTAACACTTATTTTTAATATGTAATTTGCATAGTAGTTAAAATATTATGTTCACCATTACCTATCATAAACACAAACTATAGTAGATTCTATCAAAAATAGTATAATTATATGAGATGATAATACAAATGCGTCTCTATAAAAATAAACTATAATAGTAGTTAATTAATTAAAATAACCAATATAAACGTATAAAATATTAACTATGGTGTTTTATTTTAATATGTAATTTCTAACATGACAGTTAAAATATGATAGTTGGTAAAATTACTTTTAATGGTGGTATAAAAATCTAAATATATTGTAATTATACAGATTCATACTATAAGTGTGTCGCCATAAATTAAAACAATATATGATATTTAATACAAGAAAAAATAAATTTAATTGGATATTTTATTAACTATGTCATATAATTTTGATATGTAAATATGTTTATATAGTATGCTATCGATATTATAGATACATATGTTACCAAAGATAATTGAGATTAAGTGTAATAATCCAACATGTAATAATTACATAAATGTAGATTATGAAGAATACAAAAGATACAATAAATTATTCTGTTGTAATAACTGTAGAAAATACACTTATAAACTTAAATTGGAGAAAAAGACAAAACACTGTATAAATAAATCATGTAACAAGAAATTTATTACATACGACAATCGCGAACACTGTTGTGAACACTGTAAAACCCATAAATCGAAAATAACAAAACAAAACTATATTAAACAATGCATCAAATTGGGTCTAAAAAACAATATAGAACACAAAAATTATGATCCTGATTATAAAGTAAGGAATAATCCAATATCACGAACAAAATTATATAAAAAATATAATGGTACTCTATTAAAAAATATTGGACCACTCTACAAACCTTATTTAACTCAAAATGTATTGAATTATATAAACCATACTATATTTAAATTTAAAATTAAATCTAAAGAAGAAATTAAAGGTCTGCTCCAACAAGAAATAGATAGAGTAATTGCAAAAGAAACTTGGAATGATGCTCATGCAGATGTATATAGACCAGAAAAGATAATAGCAGAAAAAGATGATTATAGACTCCTATTTATAAAATGTAATAATCCAAAATGTAACAATCATATCCCCATTAACTTATATGAATTGATGCATTATAACAAATTATTCTGTTCAAATAAATGTAAAATGTCTTTTTATAATCACAATAAAAGACTAAATATAAAACCAATAAGATATAAAAAATCATGCAAACGGTGTAAAAGAACATTCTATACATACGATAATACAAGAAACTATTGTAATTCACACTGTGAATTCAGATTCAATAAACTAACCGCAATATCATACAAACAATTAATCAGATGTATACAAGTAAGACATAGTAATCTAAATACTAGACAACCATTTGGAGCATATACAATAAGTGAAGAATTTATAACTAACTTTCTAACTAAAGAAAAAGAAGAACATCAACACATGATAGAACTATATAACTCATATAATGATGCAGATAAATTAACATTTGTTAAATCACTTGGTATAAACAAGATATCAAACTTTAAAATAGATTAATCAACACATAGTATTTATTGACGAAAATATTTATTATCTATTAAAACAAATAAGATGTTGTATGGCAGATGAAATTTTAACAGGAATCGTATTGATCATTATTGCAATTGTAATGTTGATTCTAGGACCAGTTCTTACGATTATTATTCTAAACTTCCTACTATCACAGATGTTTGTATCATACATTCCACTAGCAATTAACTTTTGGAACTGGCTAGCCTTCTTCGTGTTTACATTCTGTGGTTTTATATCATCGGTAGGAAGAAAGTAAATCCCACAACAAAACTCTTTTCTCTATCTTTCTTTTATATCACGTCGCCACTAACAAAAATACAGTATTACAATTCTAAACAAAGGTAACACTCCGCCATTAAAAGATAACCTCGTGTGAAAACAGTCAGATTCCCTAAAACTCATAACAAAGAAAAAGAAGAAAAGAAATCGCCACAAATCTTTCCTTGTAATAGATCTAATTCTCTGTTTCTGCTGTGCCAAAATAATATTGTATTTAATAGTATATAAATGTTATGAAGAGAAGAGGAAGATGATAGTAGATCCAGGTTAATATAGTAATAATAGATCTATTAAAATTACAGTATCACGTCGCCATTAAAATTACAGTAAGTTATGCTTTTAAGAAAAGAAATAATAGATCTATTAAAATTACAGTAGCCATTAAAGATAATACTTTTCTATCCCGTCGCCACTAATATTACAATATCCTATAAAATTTGCTGGTTAATGTAAAAAT